>Ga0115026_10000001_pt1 | contig 174111 bp, 275 predicted proteins | sample Mud_0915_D1_FD_83878 | JGI IMG/M metagenome (GOLD analysis project Ga0115026, IMG submission 83878) | Wetland microbial communities from Old Woman Creek Reserve in Ohio, USA - Mud_0915_D1 | ecosystem: Environmental > Aquatic > Freshwater > Wetlands > Sediment ...
GTCTGGTCGTCGCTCATGTCGTGCCTCGTTGTGCTGCGTGGTTGCCGTGGCGGACGATCCGCCCCGGTTGCTGCCCTCGCCCTGCATCTGCCGTGCCGCTCGCCCACCCTCGCCCGATCCCCTCGCCCACCCTCGCCCTGCATCTGCCGTGCCGCTGATCCGCTCCGATCCGGGGGGGGCGTCCCGGATCGCTCCGAGCCCCTGCACCGAGCGTGCCAAGACGCGTTGCGTCAACCCCGTAGATCAAAGCAAGAAACGTGCCAAAACAAGAAAGGGTGACTGCCCTCAAGGGACCCGGTTAGAGTTGTAGCTGAATTTAACTGGATAGATATATGTATACCAAAATAGTCACGCGGGACCCAAGCTGTGATGAGCGGCCCGCATCTTGCATCTTTCGGCGCGGAGCCGGCCGTGTTTAAAACTGGAGATATTATTACGTGGCAGGGACCCGAAATGGCAAGATTGTCCTCTATTGGAGATGGGTATAATATTGTATCTGGGGAGAAGTTTATCGTAAAGACTATTGTTCAAGTTAGTATAGATCATTATAGATGGCGAGGATATGCGCGCATTCTACGAACAAGTGGATCCTTAACTTATATATACGATAATGAATATCACCATTGTAGTGTTACTAACTGAAGTGAGTTTCTAGGGTAGCAAACCTATGTTTAAAACTGGAGATATTATTACGTGGCAGGGACCCGAAAGAGGGAGAATATATGGTGATTACCCAGAGATTAAATATGGGGATAAATTCATTGTCACCAATGAACGTATGAAACCATTCATTGGTTATAACTACCAGATTGAACAGTCCACGGTACTAATAGGATTAGATGGACGTACATCATATGTATATGATAGCGAATTTTACCACTGTCTGGTCCTAGAGACGAAATAGTCAAATGCTTCCGATTCGTGGTGAGCTCTATGAAGTGGTTAAATCCTGCAAACGACGATCTAGAAGTAATCAAGATTGGAATCGTGATTGGGAAGTCGGGGATCGTTTTATTATAGATTTTGTTCAATCATTATATAGAGATGGGGTCAAACGTAAGGACCCAGAACATTTAGTACCACTACTAGTTTATGTTATTTTCTGGGGTCGTCACTACAGGATCAATTCCTATTTCCTGGAGCATTTTTGTGTTAAAATCGGCTAATCTACCGAGCCAAGTCATTGTTCGAAGAAGTTCAGTAAATTTAGAAGTCGGCCAGGTCTGGCGTGCTGGTATACATATTTATCCTGATGCTTGGATGGGGATTACCATTGAGGGTCGGAAGCATAATTTACAGCCTTGCGAAAAATTTATTATTGCAAAACAACCTAATAATCCAGAATGGTATCTAGATGGTGACGATGTGGAAGTAATGTTGACTGACGGCCAACATATTAAATTACCGCGCTGGGCATTTGAGCAGGATCAATTTTTATCACAGATTGGCCAGAATGACGCTAAATAATTATAAGATTGGTGAACGCAATGACTTACACCACCAAATGTTGTTATAAAGATTTAGTAATAGGTCAAGTTTGGATTGACGAGAGCCCAATTAATGAAATTGAGGATGACCTCTGGGTTGATGAAAAACTAATTATTTCAAACCTACCACATAAGAGATATAACTACAATCATGGCCTAGTCGAAGTGACTAGGTTAGATGGTACTAAGAAGGTTGAATATTGCTGTGTATTATTCAGTGAGAAGACATTAACTAAAATTGCTAACTAAAATATGACACTAACACGAATCGGGCAGGTTTGGGAGATAACTAACCCACTTTCACAACAATATGGGGACAAATTTATTATAGTAGGCCGCCCGATTGCACTGAATGAGCATGTCATGAAATATATTGAAGATATTAGTTTCGAAGATCAAGTAATGGTAGAATTCGAGTACATTAATGGTTCTCGCGGCGCTGGTAGTCTAAGATGGGTTCGTCACGAATGTACCCTTCTAGACAACCAAAGTTCTACTATCAAATAGAATTAGTGTATTACTACTTAATCTAAAATAGGTATACAGATGAGCCCGGAAAGAGTTCAATATCTTTCCGGGCTCATCTGTATTAATTTATAGTTTTACAAAATTCTATGACTATTAGGCATCATTCCACAAGTACCACCCATAAGAATAATATTATTCTTATGGGTATATTAGTTGGATCCGCGGATCTAGACTTTATCAATAATGAATATGTTTACCTGATTAAGATATATTAACATAGGATTGAAGTATATACTATCTACACGTACACCAAATATAATGTGAGCTTGTTAAATTTAGCCTTGGTGCGGTAGTTTGTTATTCATACTATGATGCTAGGTTAGGGTAGACCACCATCATTGGCTTTATGAGCCATCCTTTTTATCGAACTGCGTCTAATGTATCTGGGCTGCCCAGCCGAGTTGAATCTACTATGTGGGATAAATTGAGAAAGGTGTCTCATCGAGTTTGGGAGATTAAAAGCTCAGATGATGAAATCATCCCTGTCCGTAAAGAAAATGACATAGTGGAACCACAGATGGAGGAAGATGAGGAAGATGAGGAAGTTTCGGACGAACAATCTGATTTGTCAGAAATTGAACCTGGAGATCTAGTTATATTACTGCTGGGTGGTCGAGAGCTACAGGCTAGAGTTTTATCACGTTGGGAAGACAATACTTACTCGCTGGTATCTAATGAAGGATATCTAGACAATATCGACAAATCTTGGTTGCAGAGAATGGCTCAGGCGGCACCTGCTTTAAATTTGTCATCACCACGCGCAATTACTCGTGAAGACACTCCTGCACAACCCGGCGCACCTGCACAACCCGGCGCACCTGCACAACCCGGCGCACCTGCAACTACACCTGGAGACCCAGAAGCAATCGATTCATTACAACGACTACTTCAATCCAGAGGTGGACACGCTGCCGTAGAATTATCACCTAGTAGTATTCTAGAATTACGACAAAGCGCGACTGGGGTTGCTGCTATACTATGGCACATATCTACTCAAGCCGCAATGCAGCGTAGCTACAAAAACATGCAAGATTTAGTGTATGATCTACAGCTCAAAGGGTCTTACCAAGAACGTCCAGTTCAATTACTTCAACGACAATAGAATTATATCCACGAGTAACTGAGCTACGAGTTTACTGATCTTGTAGCAACACCTAATTTTGATTAATTCTATATATACATTTAGGCATATTGTTTGCATCATTCGGTCTTGATTTGATATAGAATCCAAGTCCATAGTATTGCTGGCAACATATAAGACCTTCTACTAGTGCGTGCTGCGTCGGAATGAATTTGTAAGGCTCGTGCCGCAACATAGTACCTGATAAATGTTGCGGCTTATACCATAAAATTATTATTTAGTAGAGGTTACCATGTCATATCTTGCACATTTCAAAATGTCTCAAGTTAATTGGAAAAAATATCCTAATCAATATATTAAGCGACCATTTACGGATCCAAAAGGGGTACGTGTGTCACCAAAATTAGTGGTGGCTCCCGCAGTACTTAATATACTCAAGAAGATCGACGCGCTAGGATTCAGTATATCTAATTATTGGGATGTTGTTAGTCTTATGAAGATGCAGGCGGATCCATCTTTGCTTGGTGCTATCGAGGATATGACTCAAGAAGAATATCAATTAGTATATACCACATTAATTAAAGGTACACCACCGTCCAGCAACCCTATAGCTAAAGTATCTATGAGTATATTAGGAAATACGTCACATCTTACTATGCACACCTTGATTGCTCAAGCTGAAAACATAGATGAATTTAAGGAATTATTACAATTATTACTCGAAGCCGGATTTGATATGTCTAAGCCTCAAATAGCGTACCTTGTACTGATCATCCTAGGACGGTCTAACTCTCCATTCGCTAGTCTAGCTCAGCGATTATCAACGGTAGCCCGCGATCCCACAGCTTGGGGAAATGCTATAATTAATAATTGGCATTTAATTGAACCTCATGCGCCAACACCCGATGAACTAACATATAATCCAGTTATGGAGAAACAATATTTTCCTTCGTCTGATCCAGGTAAAATGGATGAACATGAGGAGTCAGAGTTAGATCCAGCTACTGAGGAAGATATCTTACCAACAGACCACGATGAGTCTGAAGAATTAATACAAAATATCAATCAGCCTACCTCAACGGCACCTAGTACTCAAGTACCAAGTAAACCTACGGTCCCAGTACCAAATATGCCCGCAATGCCCACTAAGACTCAAGGGCAAGGAGCTAGATCAACTAGTAAACAATTACAAGAAACAGTTGATAATTATGAGGAATTACGATTGGCAGTTCCTCCTGGGGTACGTAGTTTAGAGTGGGGAGCCAATAGTGGAATTAGAGTTATGGCTAAAAGTGGGCATGGATCAGATATCGCCAAAGGCGGCATGCTACTTAAGCATTTTGGTACTATGGAGGATGGTATTTTAGTTGGAATTACTAGGTCTAATAAATTATATATACGTGTGCCACCAGAGTTAAGAACTGCGGAATGGGATCCAAATACTGAAGATATTAGGATTTCTGCGCATCATGGTAGGTGGAAGCCGTCAAATTATTAACATGACCATTTTTAACATGACCATTTTTAATATAACCATTTTAACATGACCATCTTAATAATTTGATAGTATTGCTATCTTAATGATTTATGTTATTATTGTGATTATTTTAGTCTGGAGAAATCCATATGGCTTTTACCAAAGTTAGTGTTGATGATGCTGCCAAGCAATACTATAAGCTCTTGTGGGGCGAATACGGTGAGGAACTAGTTAAGAATATCCCGAGACGCATTAAAGCGATGCTATTAGAATCTAGAAAAGTTGCTAGTATTGATGATAAAGCGGTAGTACTACCACTAGCTCATGCTAGAAAAGGTACTGATTTAGTTCTTGAAGGTTTATATAAGGATGCAACTATACGTTTAGTATTTCAAGCGACTATCTCTAACAATGGTAATATTGGGAATTTAAAGAGTTTTGAGATTAGATAATGAGTACACTGATTAATATTAGTGGCGGTAATCTACACCTAGAAAGCATCGGGATTTACCTATCACCAGGCGCTAGACTAGAATTTGATAATATTGATGAATTATTGGTACGATCCCCTGAAGTAACTCTTTACTTAGAACGGGGGCGGGTTCTAATTACTGAGCCTACGCAAGAATCACCAAGGGAGAATTAAGTTTATGCAAACTCGTGCGGCGCTTCAGGCCCTTAGTAAAGGTAAACATATATACGGCGATCGAGTTGGATCCTCATTACTTGATCGTAGCAATAAATATATTGAAGACTACAATCAGATTGATAATCAGATCTTAGATCGACAGGAATCATTAATTGTATCAAGCCAATTACCGTTTGTGGAAACCCTTCGTAGAAAAGTCGCTAAATTAATGAGCGAACCTAATGGAGATCTACCAGTAATTACTAGATATGATTTGTATACTGGTATCCGTAAGGTATCAGAGAGAGCTCCGTCAGATATTGGACTAAGCAAGACTACTACATTGTTAGAACGAGCATGGCATCAGGATCCGTTAGGGACAATGACTTATAAAGTAGTATCTCAATTGATGAATCAAATTAAGGATCAGTATCCACGTTCAAAGGCCCGAGATGCTATTGAAGCTGAATGTGCACGAGTTGGACTACATAAGCTACCAGTAGCCAAATTGGCACGTATTGCATCAAGGATTGATAACCAGTCTGATTACGATCTTGCAATGGAAACACATGGGTTCGGCGGTAAACGCCCAGAACAGATTCGGGCTCGTGCTTTAGTTCGTGGTTTGGTAGCTTTGCGGGGTAAGATGATGGATTCTAATGAATCGCACCCTAAGAATTCACAAGATATTGGTGAACTAGTAGGATCTAAAATAGCGAGACTACAAAAAGAAGCTGATTACCAATTGACTTTAAATATGTTAACTGATGCTCAAGCACTTGCTAATAAATTAAATGATTTAGTAGATAAAGCAAGTGTAGAAGCCCACGCTGATGGAGCAGATGATGTTGGAACTGGTTTAGCCCAGCTTGCCGAGAAAATGTCTGCATGGGTATCTGAATTGAGTGCTGTTGGGCAGCAAGCATTGCCAATTTCTGAAGAACAAGTAGATCAATCATTACCTCAGAAATCAGAGACATCTGAAGTTCCGGCTAAAAGCCAAGAACAGCAAGATATTGAAGATGCAGGGATAGGTCCTAAAAAATGGTATGATCCTAGTACGTGGTTTAAAAAATACCCTAGTACAGCTGGGTTACTAAAAAACGCGCAACTAGTGCTTAATACTATTAATAACGATACATTAAAATACGAATTAAATAATTTTATTAATAGACTAAGTCAGTTTGCTCCACCTAATCCCGCACCAGAACATGAAATATTGGAGACTCCAGGTGAAGAACAACTTGAGCATTCATTAGGAGTAGAGGTTAATCCAGATTTACCTGATGGTCAAGTAACTCCAATGGAAGTAGAGGAGGGAGTAGATGTTGTTGAAGATATTCAGGATGCGGCAGATCAAATTATTCAGGAAGCTCCACCTGAGGCGTTGGATTATATAGATCATGAGACTAGTGAGGGTCACGGTGCGCCTCCTGGAACCGCACAATGGGGTGCTGAAGAAATTTTGGACGAGGGTCACGATGCTCCTCCTCCAACTGATCAATGGTTACAAGAAGAAATGGAAGAAATTAAAGGCGGTCCAGTAGGTGGCCTTAGATCGATGCAGCCACTTAATGAACTACCAGTTACTGCTAAGGCACCCCCTGGAATGGAAGACGTGGTTATGAAGTTGAAGAAACAATATCCAGGAGAACCAGAGAAAGCATTCGCCACTGCTTGGAGTATATATAATAAACACAAGAAAAATAGCCAAAGTAAGCCTGGTAAATGTGATTGTGGCGAATGGTTAGGTGACTATGATCAATGTTTAGCGGGTCCAGATTGTATTCTTGAGCATATATCAAGAGAAGATTGGGAATTTGCCAAAGCTAATGATCGTACTGACTTAGAATATGAAGAATGGGTTCAGATGATGATTGGAGATACTGGCGATAGACCATCAGAAAAGCAAAGTGCACGTCGCCCTAATCATGGAAATGGTATTCCAGTACCTGGTAAGATTAAGACCCAACCCAAAGTTACTACTTATGCTAAAGAAGTAGGTAAAGATGGCGGACAAGTATTGAAGACTTCTCAGATCGAAGATAGTCTACTTTCTGGGAATACGGTAAAAATCGGCAATGTGTCCATTAGTATCAATCAACAGAATGAGATTGAATTACATAATAAAACTTCTGGTCGTGCCTGTGATCTACTTCATATGGACACAGCTATTGCCGACTTCATAGCGATGGTTAAGTCTGATGAGATGGAACGTAAAGCTAGTCGGTTAGACTATGTTTATGATATTACTCAATTAGTAAATGTCCCATGCGAGTCTTGTGGTGACATTACTTTATTTGAGAAAGCTGCGGACATTAAAACTGGGCAATATGGATGCCTTTGCGGGCATCGTATTGCTGCATCTACCGTTGATGAATTAATGCGCCTTATGCCTTGGACTCACACCTATGAGTTGAAAGTAAAGTATAATAATCAGCCATCGCGATATGTCGCGATCAAGGTATTACAACAAACTTTCCCTGATGTAGAAGTTAGGGATAATAAGAAGTTCTCTATATTGTCAAGTATCATAAATAGTGCGAGTAAATTAGATGTCTCTACGATACACAGGATCTTCAAGGCGGCAAACGCTAGACCAGGTAGGATTCGGGTTGCCCAAATGGGGCAATTAGGTACTGATCCTCCAGCAACAGTTACACCTGCATCTGGTGGGAGTTTGACTACTACTGGCCCATCGGCCTCACCCATTGGTGAGAGCGGACTACCTCCGATGGATTTCAATCAGGTGGCTCAGGCTGCAATGACTAATTATCGTGCCCAAGGTATGACTTTACCAGAAGCCCTGAAGAGCTTTATGAAAGAGCATGGTGAACGCTGGGGTGAGGGTCCAGATAATGATAGTATCTTCATGACCGCTTTAACTCAGACATATGGATCTAGCGGTGCCCCAGCGACTAGTCAAGCAGCTCCACCACCTCAGCCTACCGGTCCAGGAATGATGGCGTCAAAACATGCCGCTGATAGTAAAATGAAAGAACCTACAATTCGTAAACCAAAAGATCATGTATCCGTACCCAACGATCTTGGACCAGATTCTGAGACTAAAAAATCAGTTCCAACCCCTGGACGTATAAAGACTCAACCAAATAAGGAACAACATCAAAAACTAGCTCCTAAAGATCTTGGACCAGATTCTGAGACTAAAAAATCAGTTCCAACCCCTGGTATTACTAAGGTAGAACATAATCCTAGAAGTCAACCTGGTGTGCGATTACCAGATAATGAGCTTGATCCTGATTCAGAGCCGAATACTCCGTTCGAAGATCCATCATTAGGAGCAGTTCCACAAGTACATAAGGCCCAAACTAAGTCCCAAAGACAACAAGATATCGAATCTATATTTAGTATTATGGAGAATGCCGATAGTACTAAATTTGAACATCTGTGTGATGAGTTAGTACAACGTGGACTATTTACCTCTGAAGATCAGGCAGTACATGCATATGAAACTTGGTTATCAAATCAAAAAGAGTATCATAGAGCTCAATCAATTTGCATGTGCGAAGGTCGGTCTTGTCAACACCCCACTGAATATCCTAATCCACCTACTCATTCGTCAATTGATGGTCCAGTCTGCCAATCTTGTGCAGCTAGAATAATGATGTAATTTTGAGGGCACAATGCAACTTACAGATAAAGCCTTCTATAATAAATCAGTAGAGCCTGAACAACGACCGGCATCTAAATATTTTGGTTCCTCAGCCCAGATATTTGATTATATTATCAAAGAGGCTCAATCAACTACTAATGCCCAGGAATTAATTAAACAATATGTATCTTCAACACCTGAATTAACATTGGTGGTAGAAGATGCTATTAAGGCTGGGGTATCTAAGGACGCAATTAAGGCCCACCTTATTTTCATGCGAGTGGATCTTAATGATGGAAAAACATATGAAGAGGCCGAGCGTAATTGCGTAAATGCAATCAATAAGGAGATCACCACTATACAAGATAGTACATCCGACAAGCGAGCTCAGGGTGGAGCCAATATGCTGGCGCCTCAGCAACAGCAATTAGATCAGACCCCAATTCAAGATAAAGTACAACAATTCAAGGATATTGGACTAAATGACCAACAGATTGAACAGGTAATGAAGACTGCTCAATCTAATACAGAGGATGAAGAATTATCAAGTGAGCAACCGAGTATTAGTGATCCGGATCCAAAGAAATTATTACAGGATAAGTCGTTAAAGCAGAAGCAAGCTGTTCTATTATCATTTATGTCATTTATATCTTCACTACACCAAAAATGGACACAATTATATAGTTTATTAAATAGTGCAGAGCATCCAGAACATACTATGACTAAAGAGGGGCCACGAACTGTTCCCCCAGAATATGGGACTAAAGCTGATAAACAATATCTACGAAGAGAACTTGGTAGATTACAAGTTAAGATTTCTAAGGCCGGAAGTATGTGGAAACGGCTAATAAAGTTATTTGGTGAAGAAGAGATGCCTAAAGATGAATTATTAAAATGGCTAGATCAGATGCAATCTCAGATGCAAACTAGACCGGATCCAATGTTGCAACCATATAAACCAAAGAAAACATCTCAATATCTTGATAATTTAGATCAACTTGAAATGAAGGTGGAACAGGAAATTAGTGCTCTTGAAGGGGATAATAGATTAGCATCTGATGGAAATCAACCAGCCGGTACCACCGCAAATCCAATGAATGGTCAACGAGATAGCCTATCAAGTACAGAATTAGAGGGTACAGGTAAGCTCGCGCAGCAAATGGTGCCACCACCAACTACCGCACCTGCCCCACAGACACAGAATCAGGGGATGCCGCCTCCCGACATTCAAGATGATATTGAGGACACTCGCACTTTACAAGAGGTGATTGAGGATCTTAAGAGAGATGTTAGTGTTGTTACCGAAAAGATTGAGAATGGGGAGACTATTTTAGATGGAGAAAGCATGGCTCCAGTTACTACTGATACGGGTGCTGTCCCTGCACCCGCCCCAATGGTTGCCGCAGAAGAGAAGATAGCGGTGGATCAGGCAGCTAAGGACTATTTCTCTGATTATTATGGATTATATGGAAATCAACTAACTCATGATCGTATTGCTGAAATTGTGGATATGGTCGATGATGTGGCTCGTCAATACCAAGTAAAACTAACTACAGCCAAAGTAGGTAAAATTGCAACCTTTGTGAATCACAGTGGTATAGATGGAAAATTTGGTAATCATCCTAAATTAGCAGCTATTCTAGATCTTAATTTAATTAATTACTTGTTCAAGACTGGAATGATTCACAATATTGAGGATCTTTATAAAGAACAGGTATTATCATCTAATCTACGGCGAGCAGCCATTTTGAGAGCTCCTGCGGCCCTTCGTGCTAAAGTTGATCAATGGTGTAAAGAAATTAAAATGATCCATATGGCAGAATTTAATAAAGAAGCTTTACCTAAAATGAAGCAGCCATCGGTTAAGGGTCAATCGGATGATGCTGTAAAGATTGATGAGATTGGTGATAATGCTAATAATATAGATCATCTACTAGTTCGACCTAGCTATCTTCCTATGGAGATTGTTGATCAAGAGGTTGATGGTGCTTATTTGAAATTAACGATTGAATGGGATCCTAAGCATGATGCGGCCTGTCAATCTACTGATGGTTTGAGACAAAGTGTACTATCATTTGTTAAGGGTCTAGAATCAAATAAGGAATTTATTGATTATGGATTTCTCGGTCAAATTTCATTTGATGAATTTAATTCAAAGAATGGCATCGCGAAGGTGTCTATACGAACCAAGAAACCTGGTGATGCACCTGGTCATGTGAAGACTACTCCAAAGAAAAAGGCACAATCATTAGCAAAAATGGCTCAACCTAATACTAAGACTATAGCTGTTCTCGAAAACTTGAAAGAATCATGGTTATCAAATATCGACTCAACCTATGAACAGTGGCGCCAAGGTGTTGAAAATTTAAAAAGTAGGGGGCAGTTAGATCCTAATGATTCTACTAAATTATTACAGGTAGCATATCGAATCTCATATGAATTAACTACAGTAATACAGACATTGAAATCATCGTTTCTAGCCATGGTGATGCCATAAATCTAATAATGGAATTGTTAATTTATGGCTAGGTTCATTATACATAATAAATCTACCGCCCAAATTCAATTATTAATTCCGACTAGTCATAATTCAGCAGCTTTGCTTATTCCCTCATCTGGATCGATCAATATTCTTCCATGGGTTGGCTCAATGGAAACATGTCGTCATATTGGATATATCAGAACATTGAAGTCACGTGGATTAGTTGATGTAATCGAGGAATTATAATGTCAGATGCCTTGCAAGCTCCTCCGATTATATTCGAACGACGATGTAAGATCTGTATTATGGGACAGACTCATTCAGATCTATTTAAGGACCTACATTTTAATGTGTTAGAAGTTGGTATGTCTCAGAATCGCGCAATGAATCAGCATAATCGTCGAATTGATTCTGAGAATATTGACGCACCCAAATTGAATAATCAAAATATGTCTGTGCATTTTGCTAGCCACATTACTTTACCAGAGCGTGTTAATGTTGAGTTAGTTAAAGGATCACCTCAACAACCCGCACTACGTGAAGTAAATCCAGAGATGGGTGGATACATTGACGATCTCGTTCGACGTAAGGTCGGAAACGAGGTTAGCGATTATTTAAATCTAGACCAACTTCGCGCCCGAATGATGCAAAAGCTAGAGGTGTTGGATGAAATTGTTGAGCGAGAACATGATGGTAAGCCAGTAATTGATCTAGAAGCCCTTAAGGACTATACTGTTCTAATCAAAGAAGTTAGAAGTACAATTATGGATCTTAATAAAATCAGATCTTCTAAGCAATTGATGAATATCGTAATTCAATCTCTAATTGAGAAAGCTACTTTTACTATTGTACAACAGTTATCTAGGGAATACGAACAAGTTAAGAGAGATTTATTAGATGCTGGTGTGGATCACGCAATTGTAATTAAAATTGATCAAAAACAACGAATTAAATTAGCTGAAATCGTAGCTCAAGTAGCGCGGCGGGCTGTTGAAGACACAATAAGAACTTATAAGCTCAATTAAATGTTTAATAAACAATTAGGTAATTTACAGGATAAGATCGCTAGACAGCTTTTAGCGCAACATGGACCAGTGCTTGATACTCGTACTAATAATGGATGGTGGACTGAGTTAAAGGATAGACAAGATAAACTTGAGGCTGAGAAGAATGATTATGATCGATGTACAATAGGGTTTGGTGATGATCTACATACAATAGTTAGTTGCCAACTCGCCGATACCAATGAGCTCCAGACTATTGGTCTGAGTAAACATGCATTAATATCACCTAATGAGGGAATGATCTTCCCATATCCAACACCTCGTAAGGTTAGTTTCTGGATGTCAACTGTTCCATTCCCATTAGATATGATTTTCGTTGGAAGTGATGGGCGAGTTACCCGAAAAGTGGAGAATATTGAGCCAGGTGATCCAGGGCGATGGGGTATGGATCATATATCAGCAGTGATTGAAGTAAATGGAGGATTCTGCACATCTCATAAGATTGAGGTAGGTACGCCAGTTTACGAAATAGTAAATAATCAAAATAAAGATAGTGAATCTAAGATTGCTCAGGAACATTTTCCATCAGCACCTCGAAAGGATATTGATCCAAAACAATTGCCGCCTAATCCAACTCGAGAGCGATTTCTAAATCGAGACCTACTTGATCAACAGGTCAAAAATCAACCAATGACACCAGATCGTAAAGAACAATATGGATACGATCCAGTTTCCCTACATGATGATCATGGGAACATAGCCCCAGTGAGGATGTCAATGTTAGTTAAACTAGCGGAAGTGAAAGGATTACAACCGGCATTTATGAACTCTAAGACTAATCAGATAATCAAGTCTCCAGGAGTTCATGACCTTTCATTGGTGCCATTGACTGATGAAGATAAAATGAGGCTTGAAGATACTATGTCGTGGGCTAATAAGTTAAATAAATATACTGACTGGATTGATGGATTCGTAGATAGTACAGGTGAATTTTATACGAGAGAACAGGCAGCCGATGCAATCTTCCCGGATGAACGGTTTCCATTAGTACTACACTCTCCATTTATTCCTAAGGAAAACACAGATCCGACCTCATACCAACTACTACAACAACGTCGAAAGAATTATTAGAATATTCATTAGGATACTTTAATGGCAAATTTAAGTAATTATTTCTCTCGACCTGAACGTCTTCAACGTCGTTCCATGCGTTTAAGTCAATTTAAGAAAGTTGCTAATGGTTTCTCATCTAGACCGACTAACCGTCTCACTACTCAAAATATTGGATCTCGTGCATTAACTCTAGTGCATGATATTCTAGGTAATTATATTCTACCTTCGCGACCAAAATTATCTTACTCTATGGTTAGAGATGCTAGAGTAGCCAGTGGTAATAATCTTGAGGAGGGCGTAATCACGATTCACGCTGATTTTCATACTAGGACCGGTGTACAAGTTGGGATTGACATACCTATTGAGGTTAGACAGGGACAACTTTCAGAACCGTCAGTGGTCATACACGATGGAATTCCGCGGGTTATTGCACAATCTACGTTTGATGGCCTAACGACAGCCAATACATTCTATGAGACTTTACAACAACGAGAGATGTACGCCGCGCCATTCTCTCCGCAGATTCAAAAGAACATGCAAGAACGTCATATTAGGATGGAACGAGTTAATCAAGGTATGTTCTCACTTAAGGCTAATCAAGATACTTTGAGGGCTATTGTTCAAGGCAAATCTACCGCCGGGCAAGTATTAAGATGGCCAACAGATTCGAATTGTCGACAAGCTTCACCTGAAGACTATGATGCTGATGATCGTTATAAGAAACCAGATCCTGATCGCAACATTCAAGAGGGCGATGAATTAGATCCGGCCGAGCGGGACAATCGAGACATTGAAGTGGGGGAAGATTACTCACTCACTGAAGCTATGGAAGTTAAGGAGAGAGGCGGGGTAGCCTATGACCTATCTAAAGGTGTCAAATGTACTGTCTTACGGGATCATGCTGGAGATAATAAATCATTTGTAGTAGAATTTGAAGACGGATTGCAGGCGATTGTAGAACGACGCTTCTTAAAGCAATCAGCTAAAAATATCGCACCTAAAAAGTTACCCAAGGACAAATTGGATATACCCAAGTTAAAGGGCCAACCAAAACCATGTAAGAAATGTCAAACTGGTACCTGTGAACGCCATCGTAAGAAGGCTCAGTCATTTGGTGTTTGTCTTAATTGCGGATGGAATGCCACCGATAAAACATGGGTAGATATGGTATATAATTGTCCAGATTGTGGCAATGAACTCCAGACTAATCTTAATGTGCATACAAGCGCATCAAATTTTTTAGATAAAGTTAGCCAAGAGGTAGATAAATTATATAATCAAGGGTTTACAGACATTGACGTGAAACTTGCGGTTCGTAGTAAATATGGAGATGAAGCAGTAACCGCACTATTTAATAAAACTGCGCAGGCCAATAGTATCCAGATTTATACTGGATGGGCGCTAGATCCTACTACCTATGAAGATTATAATTTTATTGGTAGACCTGTACGTAATATTAAACCACTAACTGATGAGCAGGAAGGATTCTCATTTGAATTATATATTCATGAGTCTAAACAATGGGTAACAGTCACATCACCTGAAGAACCTGAATTTGTTGGTGTAGTCGATGACTTAGATGACCATCCTACTGAGCAGCTCTATACGCATTCTGATGATTTACTATCTCAACCAACTGATTCACCGAATGATAATCTAGATAATTTACGTGTAATAGATCAAGCATTTAGTGATGCTCAAGATATTAATGAGATAAAGCAAATTCATAGAGATTTTAATACCCCAAAGAAGATGCGTCCTTCTGACGAAGGTAAATTCCAATATCCAGTAGTGCCATCTAGGAAGTTATCAACTAGTCATGTGTAGTATCTGGCTAGTGTTATATTATGGCTACTGATTTAAATACTTTCTTGAGTGGATTACAACAGAGTTTAGTCCAAACTGCTCAAACTCAAGCTATATTAATCCCTCAGAAGGATAGCCAGTTAGATTATTTTTGTACACCAGCACCCAATGCAATTGAATGGGCGATCAGCCCTGAGTATGCCGATGTCCCAACAATCTATCATCATCGACGTCAATATCAAATAATTAGAGATTTTTTCCAACTACGCTGTCCTTTACCAACATGTAATAATCAAAGTGAAGAGTCAAAGGATTGTTGGAATAAGGAACGAGAATACCTAGAGAGTGAGAATCTATTAGTATGGTCATCTAAATATGAGGAAGATGTGTGTCCTCATTGTAATACTACTCGTTCAGAATTTCTTCAAGATGGATTATTGAAAATTTATAATCAAATGAATGTAGTGGCTGGAATGCGAAGCGGCAAGACCGCAACAGCTGGGATTATTGGTACCTATATTGAGCATCGGGTAATAACTATTGGTCATAAAATACCTGGAGGACTATCACAATATTTTAATAATCAATTACCAAAACAACCATTTGAAATTACTTTCATTGCGTCTACTGATGTACAATCAGCAGACACCATCTGGGCTAGGTTTACTAGTCTGCGCCAACAAAGTCAATGGATTCAGAAATATATTCGTTGGATTAAGGCTGAGGAGCTAAAGCAATCAACTCCTGATGGTGCCAAACCATGGACCTATGTTGAGCAAGACAAACAAATCGTCCATGGATTTCTACATCTTAAATTAAATAGTCTAAATTCTAACTCTGGTGGTATGGCAGGACGTACACGTCCAGCAGCTTTCGTAGATGAATTAGCTAGATTCGATAATACTGAGTCAAAGCGATCTGGAGATGAAGCATACCGAGTATTAGAGAACTCATTGCGTACCATCCGTACTCCTTCAATGAAGAATAAAGCAACACCTTGGCTAGGTACAATGGTTTCAATTTCATCTCCAATTTCAGAAGACGATAAATCTATGCGTCTATTACGACAAGCCAATGAAATTAAAGGAATGTACTCAGGCCACTGGGCCACATGGGAATTTAATCCTGACCAACCTAAAGAGGCATTCGATGATGATTTCGCTAAGGATCCTATTGGAGCTATGCGAGACTTCGGAGCTAGACCTCCTACAGCAATTAGTCCACTCATTGTTGATCCTATGCGATTTCGAGAATTAGCTATTCAGAAGGATTTGTCGCCCACTACTCGCTTTAAACACATTGTTCACACCGATCCAACTGGGCGAGAATATGTTAGTGCGATTATAGAGAGCGCACAGTTATTACGAAATGGTGAACGTTATATATGTTATGATGCAGGAGCTAGTTTTGATCAATTCGCTGGTGCTTGTGCTCATGGTGAATGGATACATACTCCAGAAGGTCGTCAATTAATCACAGTCTTTGATTGGGTATTTAGACTAATCCCTGAGCGCCAACCTAAACGAGATGTGTGGTTCGATTTCGTGGTTAGTGCTGTCGAGCAATTAAGTAAATATTATTATATTGGACGGGTTGAATTCGATCGCTGGCAATCTACCTATTTAATTCAACAAATCCGTAATCGTGGCATACTCTGTGAAATGAAGTCTACAACTGCCGATCAATTTATTAAACTTATAAATGATGTTACTTATGGTAAAGTACGAATGTTGCCACCAGATCCAGACGATCATAAACTAGATCCACCATTTATGAGTGCACCCGGACTAGCTTTCTACGAGCTAGAACATCTAGAACGATCGTCCGATCTTAAAAAAATATATAATCCTAAGAAAGGTCAAAGAAGAGGTTGGGATTCAGATGACGTTGCTACTGTAGTCGCTCATGTAAATAATATGTGTCAGTCTGCAGTTATTGATGTTGGTAATTCAAATAGTGTTCAATCACGTCTACGTCGAGAGGCTGTAGGTTCATATGGGTGGGAGTCTGGTGGAACATTATTTAGACCAAGCATTAGCAAACGGAATTGGTAATGACTAGGCTTCACCGATTATATCGTCGTCATTTTCAAGCTGCTGTAAATGTAATTGATGAACCTGAAAATAGACAACCCAGTGGTAAGGATGAATTAAGTTACCCAGCAAAATATCCTCAGAGTGAAGAACCAGATAATCAAAACTCATTCCCTGAGTTAGATTTCGGTCATACCCGACGAATAGAAGGGGCTGAGCATACTAGTGCTATTATTGCACTTAAGCCTTCACTAGATGCCGCTACTCAACTACAAAATGCTTATCCTGATATAGATATTGATCCAGACGAATTACATGTGACAATCATCTATTTAGGTAAGGGACTAAATAGTGAAGATATCGATCATTTATGTGAATTAATAAGTCCTATCTGTGATGCCCACCAGCCATTAGAATGTCATACTCAAGGATTAGGTATTTTCGACCATGTTGATGATGATGGTCGCCCTTTTTATGCAAGTGTAGACGCACCTGGGTTAGCTGCTCTATATGTTGACTTAAAACGTATTCTAACTGATGCGGGCATCGATCTTCCATCGGATCATGATTTTACGCCACATATGACTATAGGGTATGTAGACCCAGGGGATATCTCAATAATTGACGGATCACCATGTATTCATTGGATTTCTGATGAAATTATAATTATGTCTGGTGATGAACACATCACGATGAAATTGGGAGGACTTCCTAAGGAAGCATCTGGATTTGGATATTCTTTAAATGAGATTATTACTCCTAGTAAAGGCCAAGGATTCACTGATAACCCAGCTGATAATCATCAGACTGAAAATATTAGTGAAGATCCTGATTTAAAATTAGGAGAAGTTGAAGAACCATATTCTTCTGATCAGGGCCCTATAAATTTTCGATTCGAGAACGATCCAGAAGATAATATTGTTAAGGGAGCATCAATTTATCGAAAACTGATAGCCTCAGTGGGTAATATCCAACGATTATTGGGGTATGATAAGGAAACAGCTAATTATATTCATGAGCGATTCCCACATAATGATTTTGCGGCGGCAAAAATTATCGATTTGTTAGGACAGCACCATGAGAAAGATGTTTGGCATCACGTCGATCCAGATCCATCAATATCATCTATATATAATCCATGGATTGGTGGTATATCAGCTATTAAAGCTTATATTGATGAGAATCCACATGCAATATTGGTTGATCTAATGAATCCTAATATACCATCAAACAAAGTTAAATTTATTAATAATTTTAATGGAGGTTGGGAACAATTAGAATATCAATATTACGATAAGTTTACGACTCTAGATCAATCTGAAGTGATATTACAATTCCAAGATGGATTTAAGTGGGTTAAAGTACCTTCTTGTGATTATAGTTCGATGGCCAGTGTGATGCAACATTGTACCGAATTTGCTGGTGATATTTATTCATTACGCGATTCACAGAATAAACCACATGTAACTGCAGATGTAAGTGGTGGAAGTTTAATACAAATTCAAGGTAAACAAAATACTTTACCAGATCAAAAATACTGGCCTTATATTAAGGAATTAGTCAATAAATTAGATATTGGATTTAGCGCATTTATATACTCAGAGATACAAAAATTAGTACCTGGACGGTCTTCACCCCATAGTGTGAAGGAAGAATTTATTCGCGGTAATTATCAACCTTTATTAGATGCATCTAATGGTGTTAAAGACGCTATCATTAATGATCCAGCCGGCGTTAGTTACGATGTTCTTATGGCTCTAGTAAGAGATCCATCGGCACATATTAGAGAGGAAGTGGCTCTTAAAGCCCATGATGAGATAGCGACCTTACTATTAAATGATCCAGCTGCTGATGTTCGTATGGCATTGAGTAGCAATCCGACACTATCATCTAGTATAATTGATATTTTGGCTAAAGATTCCAACTATAATGTGCGCGCGCGGGCTACTATACATCCTAATATATCACAAAATGTACTTCAACAACTATCAAAAGATCAAAATAAGACGGTAGCTGAATCGGCAATTGAACGATTAAATCAATTAAATCCACAAGATAAACAATCTGTTGCCATTCCTGATTCTGGTAGTATTGATCAGAATAGTTATACTGATGGAGATAATACTCGCCAAGACCGCAGTATTCCTCGTTCACCCAACAAAGAAACACTAATGTACACGTGATAGACTCTAGTGTGCTCTCTGAATTGACTATTCGACCATGATTGAGGTTTATAATAGGTACGCCAATGTGCGTAAAGAAGTAAGTCTAGCACCGGCTGCACATGGACTAGCTGGTCATGAGATTGAGCGACTTCACTCTAGAATGAGTGAATTTGCGCCTCAACTAGCTCAAATTGGACCGGCTAATCGTTTCCGTACTCTTTTTGATGAATCATTACCAGAAGGTGCATCTTGGACACCGACACGTTTAGCTCAATCATTCGGTATGGGGGGTAATCCTGGTGGTGGACGTACGATGGTGACCCAACAAACGCCCTATCAACCAGAATTTGCTAGTCCTGACCGACAACAATATCCAGTTCACCGTATTTTAGCCAATCGTTATTGGCGTCTGTTTTTTAAATTAGATCCAGTGGTCGGGAATTGTATTGAATTATATTCTGATCTTCCATGGTCTAATTTCGAATTAACTGGGGAGGGTGTTGAAGGTGATGTTAGGAACGCTTATGAGGATATGTGTCGTGAGAGTCAAGTACTCGCGATGCTTCCTTATTTCGTCCGCGAATTTCTAGTAGTAGGTGAGTGCATACCGCATACCTTCTTTGATAATGAGCGCGGTATTTTTACATATATCGCAATGCATAATCCGGATCAATTAGAAGTGATCGACGCGCCGTTCATTAAGATGGATCCAATACTTGAGTTTATCCCAGATGATCGGCTTCGCGCTGTACTTTCTGCTCATCAACCTTCACTACAAAAGATTAGAGATCGGATTCCACCGGAGTTACTAAGTAGATTACAGAGTCGACAGAACATTCCTCTATCGCCGATTAACGCAACGTTTATTCCCCGTAAGTTGCATCCGTATGATACCAGAGGAACTTCGATTCTTAGCCGTCTATGGCGAGTATTAATGTTAGAAGATGCTATTTTTAATGCGACAATTCAGACCGCTCGGCGTCATGCGGCTCCTATTAAAGTTGCAAAATTAGGTAATGCTGCAACTGGGTGGATCCCTCCTCCCGAACAGGAAAAGCGTTTACTAGAACTACTTGCTCAGGCAGAACAAGATCCTAATGCTTGGTTAGTATATCACTATGGGATTCAGTTCGATACTGTCGGTACAACAGATCGCATTATGTCAGTTAACCGAGAGTGGGACATCATAGAGCGTATTAAATTAGTAGCACTCGGTATTAGTAAGTCCTTCCTACACGGTGAAGTAAGTTATGCATCTAGTGCCACTGGACTTCAGGTCTTCTTACAGAGGCTGAAGTCCATGCGCATGTTTTTTGAGCAAAAATGGCTCTATCCTAAGTTTTTTAGACCAATTGCTCAAATTAATGGATGGATTAAACCTAAGCCAAGTGAACTTGCTCATCGTTTCCGAATTAAACGTTCACAACGTGAATTACAAGAGGAAAATCGCTATATTGTACCTAGGATTGTCTGGGACAAAAGTCTTGATCCACAGATTAATACTTCATTAATTCAAGCCATGCAGGCGTTAGAAGCTTTAGGAGTGAAATTTTCTAAGACCTCTAAAATGGCCACTGTTGGATATTCTTATGAGGAAGAAAGTAAGAAGATTCATCGGGAGATAGAATTCGAAAAGACTTTCCTACCGAAGCCTCCTGAAGATATTCAAGAAGGTGAGGCACCCGGAGGTGCCCCAATGGTTGGCGGTGAACCACCTCTGCCTCCAGGCGGAGGACCAGATACTGCTCCTCAAGGTGGACCTGGCGGTGAGCCCCTTCCTCCAACCGGTAGTCCGAGTAAGGCTCCTCCCGGAGCTGGTGGGAAAATTACTCCAGGTATTAATCCTCCCCCAGCGGCCTCTAAAATAGAGGCCGACAATGACCCTACTAAACAATCAACAACTAACTCATCTCAACCATCGTTAAAATCAAAGATTTGGACCGATGATAAATATGGTAATTGGACAGCAACTGAAGTAAATAATCTTATTGATCTTATTAATACATGTGATACTGAAGATGCATTTTGGGCAAAATTAGGAACTGAACGTGAATTTAAACAAGCGGTGTTGTCTAATGATCGTGCGGCGGTGTGGTCATCAATCGATCGTTATTTAGAAGATGAAGGTTATCCAGATTCTGACATTAAGGAACTTCAGACAATTTTAGAAGCAGAAGGTATTATTATTCCATCTGAGTCACTACAGACATTAGAGCGTATTGAGAACTCACTTTCTGATAATATTGAACAGTCAACAGATGATGAATTTATTGCAAAGGTTCAACAGGCCATAGTTGCCCGAGGTCCTCTTGTTCCTATAAACGATACATTTCTTTCTGGTATAGAATCTACTACCCCCAGGAGCCATTTAGATGGTAATTTGACTCCACACGAGTCATAAACAACAGTTATATACCTAACCAGATTTAACATTATACTATATTTCAATAGGGGAGTACCATGGGGTTCTCAAAAAGCGGGGTAGCGCAGTCACTTGGATCGGTACAAGTTCCAATTGATCCACAGACACCTAAACCAGCTAATTCGAAGAATATTAAGGATAATTCTTCTCAGCCTAGTAAAACTACAAATAAGTAGGATAATATATGTTTATTAAGAACGCTCGGGTACCTATTATTGCATTAGCTGAGGGGAGATTTAGCCCTAGTACCGATGGTTTATTATTTAAGCGTCGTGCATCAGTTAAAACTGCTTCGTTTTACCAGGAGAATGCACAGCAATTAGACATTAAAACAGCGCTGGCCCTAACTGCTAGTGAGTATGATATATCTAATGATCCAAAAGATTATATCTTTGAGGCTGTACGAGCAGTGACAGCTGAGATCCCAAACGAAAATGGAGATGGATTTCCTCGCAATGAACTTCTACGATTTGACCATCGGTTAGGTAAAGCTGTATACCAGACTTTTATCGGAAAACCTCACCAGATTAATCATAGGGCTGACAATCCGAAGACTGCTCGTGGGGTAGTGCTCGATGCATCCTATAATGATTTATCACCTGCTATGGAGAATTGTCCTGCTTGCAATAATCGAACAGCTTCTCCAGAGGGTAGAGATTCGATTGGTATTAACTGCATTAAATGTGGTACTACTGTAAAGGATGAGTTTGTAGAATTACTTTTAGCTATAGATACTCGTAAAGATCCAACATTTGCGGATGGTGTACGCACTGGAGCCCTTGATTCTCTGAGTATGGGTTGTGAAGCAGGATACACAGATTGTTCAATTTGTGATAATCGTGCTCGATCTGCAGCTCAATTTTGTGAACATATTCGTGGGGGCAACAAGAAGAAGAGCTTTAAGACCGCTTCTGGTCAGGAACGTATGGCTTTTGAGAAGTGTGGTGATGTAGTTTTTACTGAGATTTCTCGGGTTGACCAGCCCGCAGATCCCAAGGCCAAACAGCAAGAAGTACTAAAGATAGCTGGTCTACCATTAGCGGTTGAATCTGAAATGTTAATTATGAACGCCCGCCTAGCTAAGTTAGAACAAATGAGTAAGATCGCACAGGTGGCTAAAGGTTATTATTATGGTCCAGCGGAAGAATTATATTGGAATGATGGTAAAGATAATTGGTCAGAGTGGAGTGATCAGTCAAATAGTTGGTCACCAATAGATTTAGATGAGTCTGACACCGACTTATTTCCGGTTGGTAATGCTGGCGGTTTGCCTCGACCGCCGAGTTCACCTCCATTTATTGGACAAGCCCAAGCTCAACCAGGTGATCCTGAAGTAGTCCCACAGGTGCCATTTAAGAACATTGCAGAATCTATTCGTTGGGCGGAATCTTCTATCCATAAATTAAAGGCTGAGATGCGTCGTCTTGCTTCTGAAAAGAACAATAAGCAACGTGAAGCTGCAGGATCTAGTCGTCCATTTTATGCTTGGGAGAGCGCCACCTATGATGCTCAAATTAAGGCAAATCGACAATTTGTCTCTCGTCTAGAGGATTATGTAACTAAAGCGCGTGAGATGCAGGCTGCTGGAACCCCCTGGGAGAAGGGATTGACTCGTCAAATGTCTCGATTTTTCGCTAGTAAAGAGGGTCAGGCTATTGATGAAGTTAGACAACAGACTGATCAGTTGGAGCAGTTGAAGGTGATGCATCCTGAAATGACTCAGCAGATTGATCAACTTTCTGGACAGAGTGATGTTCCTGAGCCTATGTCCATTGATGATTATACTAAGAAGCATGAAGAATCCTTTGATCAAAACATGACGCTAGGTGAGATGGGCATGAAACCAGATGATCAGTCTGGGTTAGCGTTACCGGTTAATGTCAGCGCCGGGAAGGCCATTGATGAGAAGATTGCGGCTGACTTTGACGCTTTAATAGATACTGTGAAGGAGAATAATGTGGGAGCAACCCAGGATTTTGCTGATTCTTATAAGCATCTAGAAGCAACAGTTACAGGTACTGGTAATGTGAAGGTGCACACTGCTGCCGGGACATTATTCGTAGTACGACCTACTAATCGCCCAACAACTAAGGAAGCGGCGGCGGAGGTTGCCCGCGAGGTATTAGCTAGTATTGCTTCTGATGGATTAGTAGGCGCTGTTGCTAAGTATGATGCGATCGTTGGCCCTAAGGCTGCACAGGTCTTAGAACATCATTTAGAAGATTTCGCTGGTGGTCGAGAAAAGGGTGATACTAAAGGTATGCCAGAAGGTGGATTAGTTGACCATCAAGATGATCGTTCTAAACCAGAGAAGTCGATGGTTGGTGAGGAATACACCGATCGTAAGGATGAGACACGGGAACATCGGGATCAGTCTAATTCTGATGTACTAGAGAAGCACCAGCCTGATCATAAGGAATCGCTACCAAGCGGTTTGATTCCTATGACTGAGAAGGAGTATTCAGATATGGCTGACGGGCACGGTAGGCCGTCCAAGACTACTTTAAAGCATACCATGGTTGATTTTAAAGATAAGCAACCAAAGAGCGCTCGTGCACCTATTAGTCGCTTAGCTCAGTCAACTAGTCCAACTTTACTATCATTTAAGGCAAATGATCAATTTGCTATTTATGAGTTTAGTGATGGTACTAAGTTATTTGAAGATAGTGTTGGTGGTGGTGCGGTATTAGTTAAGTCAGACGGTACTCGTGAAGAATTATATGGTGTAACCGATAGCCTATATGATACTGTGATAGTAAATACTAAAATTCAAAAACAGCCAATAACACCAGCGGATGAGCAAGAATTAGATACGGTATTTGGGTTTGATGATAAGCAACCAAAGGGGGCAAGTAAGAGAGCTCAGGCGTTGCAGGTTGTAGACTTCTCGGTGAATGATGACTACGATAGTGTGGTAACATTCAGTGATGGTACAACCTGCAAGGGTAATGAAGAAGGTGGTCGTTGGATGGAATTTGATGGCCCACTTGGTCATCAGGAGTATAATGCTAGAACTGGTACAACCTTAGATGGTAAACCTGGGCAATACAATCAACATTACAAAATGATTATGAAGTCATATGAAACACATGGTGGTCCTGGTTACTTACCTGGAATTAAGCAACCAAAGGGCGCAAATAAGAGAGCACAGGTAGCTAATGGCGGTAAATATTTAATTGATTCTGATGGTGAAGTATATATAATTAGTAACGGTAAATATTGGATCTGGGATGAGGCACATGTCAGTTGGATGGGTCCATATCTGGATGATCATAGTAAGGATTGGGAGTCAATGCAAAGTACGGACCAGTTCCCTGAAGATCCAGTCGATATTGATCATCGACGGTCAGGTCCGCCGTCAGATCCAGATGGATTTAGTAATAAGATCTCAATGGATGTATGCGCTAATGAAATGTGTTCAATGCACTCTAGCAAGAAGGGAGCTGGCGATGACTGTAGCTGTGCTCCTAATTGTGGTTGTCAGTGTGGTTGTAAGTGTGCGGGTTCCCATAAGGCTCAAGGGGTACCCAACGCTCCAGCAGTTCCAGGTCAGCAGCCTTCCATCCAGCAGCCTTCCATCCAGCAACCAGGTATGGTGGCCCCACTAACCCAGCCAATGGCCCCACTAACCCAGCCAATGGCACCAACGGCTAATAAACAGGCTAGATTAGACGATAGCGCTAAGAAGTATATGTCTAGAGTAGAGCGTTTATATAAAAATCGTTTGGCACAGTCTGAAGCAACTGCTAAGGATCAGTATGTGAAGGCGCGGTCAGTGGCCGTTAAGGATGTTACGGCACGTATTCTCCGTGCCCTACATTTAGTAGCGAAGCGCCAACAACTTAATTTAGAAGAGTCTGCCATTAAGAGCGCCATGTTTGATGTACTCACTAGGCAGGCAGATCTTGATGCTGACACCTTTTATCCTGGTATGGACGAGAGTACTGCTGCTCATATTGTTGAGGCTACTTCTAATGAAGGTCTAGGTAAGTTTGTTGATTCGTTACTAAAGCGTGCTTCTGAGTTTATGGATATGAATGAGGACGCACTTACTGCCTTAGAAAATGACATCAAGCATCTGCGCCCTATGGCGGTAAACGTGCAGGCCAGTGCTGTTCGGGTGGCCTCACGTCAAGATATCCGCAAGCAGGCGGCGAATGGTAATCTAGTAATCGCTCCTACTGCGACTGAGTCATCTATTTCTAGAAATGGAAGTAGAGATACCATTAGGTCAGCTTTAGGTTCTACAAAGGTATCTAGAACTTCTAAATTTGTTAGTAGTAATAAGGGCTAATTGGCCTAGGAGAACACGATGGGTTCTGTCGGACTTGGAAATAACGCCAACCTTGGCGCTTTCAACAATCGAATCTTTCCAGAGGGCCTAGATCTGGGACGTTGCCAGATTAAAGAAGCCCTGGGTGTCTATGTGGCTGACCCGGCTAATACTTTCCGGGCTGGTATGATCGTGATGCAGAATGCCTCAGGATTAATAGTTCCATCCGATGGCGTTAATGTGTTAGGTGTGGCAAAATGGAATCATACTACTAGTATGTATGCGGCTGTGGTTGATGAGCCGGTTGTACTTAATGGTACTACAGCATCCAATTTAAAGCATGCTCTAGTTTCAAACGTACGTGTATCCTCAGCGATTGCTGGTGGTGGCACCACATATACAGTAACTACGGATTACACTGTAAATGCGACTAATGGTACTGTTACTCGTGTTGGCGGTGGTGCCATTTCTGATGGTCAGACTGTATATGTATCATATACTTTTCAGATTCCAGAAGCCGATCTATTACAGCTTCAGGGTAAGAATTTCTGGAATACGACCGATGAGGTATCTCAGGCAGATAGTCGTGTTACCGTAATTACTGACGCAGAATTACTTTTCACCACCCAGTATGATACTTCTAAGGTCTATTCTATAACCGGCGCTACTAGTAATCTATACGCTTCTACGGCACAACCTGGGTTGTTTACTACTGACACTGCTGGTTCAGCTAAATATGTTGGCCGTGTATTTCAAGTACCCACCGCCGCTGACCCATTTCTCGGTCTACGATTCGTAAAGACCCCGCTTATTGGGACCTAATTAGTTTAGTATAAATTGGAGATAACAATGGCAAGTGCTATTCAGAATCCTTACCGTCAATTAAAGGGAGCACCAATCCAGAAGGAAGCTTCTACTCAAGTAGTGGCTCCTTCTGCTACTGAAGTTAGAACTGCTCTCCCTAAGGCGCAGCCACGGGGTGTGGCACGTCAGGCTACGTCAGCCACTCATAATGAAGAACTACATGACAGTAGCGGAGCTTTCAATCCACGTCCATTTGGTGGCTACTCAGACTCTAATGGATCTCGTGATGGAATTAGAGCAGCGGTAGGAGCACCTAAGGGTCGTATGTTCGATGATAAGGGCGAACTCAACGCTTATGATCGGCGTGATGCTCTTCAACAGATCGCATATCTATTGAACAATGTTACTAAGAAGACTGCTGGTTCAGGTTCAATCTATCGTGAATCATCGACTATCCCAGCTGAAGAGCGACGCAAGGTTTTAGCAGCTGCGATGCGTGATCCTACTGGTGAAGGATTTGCAATTGTAGGGCAAGAATTACTTCTTCCTATTAAGGATATTATTGATTACGAGGGCTGGGCGCGTAAGATTTATCGTGTTCGACCGTTAGCGCAGGGCGAATTGTTCCGTATTGCTAAGGATGTTCGTTCTACGGCATGGGTAGTTGGCCAGGATGGTCAAAGTATTGAATCTCGTCTTTTCGGTAAGTATATTACACCGAGCGAGTTCAAGATCACTTCTTTCCCCACTGTTGACATCGAAGATATCTATCAGATGAATTTCGATGTATTGGATCGTGCACAAGACACTGCTCGTCAGGAGATTGAATTAGAGGAAGATAAACGTGGTCTGACTCTAATTGATAGGGCTTCTACTACAGTTAATGCGACGACAATCTTTAGTACATTAGGTGTTGCTGCTTTTGAAGATATTCGTTACCAGGTAGAACGTCACCGTTTAGTGGTTGAGAAATTCTTAATTAACCGCCGAGAGCTGTCTGATCTTATTAAGACTGCGGTTGGTCTGGGTGCATCCAGTCAGCATGTAGATCCAGTAACTGAGCGTGAGCTAATTCTAGCTGGCTATGTGGGCAACGTACTAAATGCCCAGATTATCACTGCTGCAGGTACAGGTGTTGAGGAAGTGGTTCCAGCCGGTACGGTATACGCTGTGACTGGTAGTGAGTACATGGGAGAAATGGGAGTCCGTGTTGAATTGTTCTCTGAGCCATTTAATAAATTTGGTCTGCGCGAGACTGTAAAAGGTTGGGCTTTCTGCGAAATGATTGGATTCGCCATTCCTAATAGTCGAGCGGTAGCGAAGGGCACTAAGTAGTATTTAATAATTATTACTCTTTAGATTAGATATGCATTGGCCCCGAGAGATCATGATCTCTCGGGGCCAAGGTGTGTTTATATTTAAGTCATTTGATGCCGCTGGATCTAATGGGCTTAAGAGGTTTAGGGCGAATCTGATCCCTGATCTTTCTATAGCAGCTAGGACACAAATCGTGGTCGGCATCGGACTTGTATTTGTGGTGATGGCGAAACCGAGATACTTTTTTATCACACAATGAACACAGTCTTTTCTGACTATTAGTCCATTTTGGCAAACGGGCCGGGCGCATGTCCGCTCAAGTTGCAAGCGCCGGGCCGCCGCTGGAGGCTAGATGAAGTTTCATATTAGAACAATTATAGATAAATTTAAGATTTGGTGGTATCAAATCATAAAGTCGTCTGGTATGTCATTTGCAGACAGCAATTATTTACCTATACCGACTGCTAACATAGATTCAATTTTAGTTAAAGATTTGGTACAAGCTGATTTTGATCAGCGAATAAGTGTTGGGTTAGAAAAATATGGCACTTATTTGCAGGTTAACGATGGGCGCGATCCTCTAATTGATCTATATCAGGAGTTATGGGATTCAATCATCTATCTAAGGAAGGAGCTATATCATCGATATGGTAAGTGAAAAACGGATTGGTTGGGATGAGTATTTTATGAATATTGCACATCAGGTTGCGGCTCGATCTACATGCCCTAGGCTAGCAGTGGGTGCAGTACTTGTTAAAGATAAGCGAGCGATTAGTATGGGTTATAATGGTTCTGGGCGGGGCCAAGATCATTGTTCTGATGCTGGATGTATCATAATAAATAATCACTGTATACGTACAGTACATGCAGAGACTAATGCATTACTCAATGCGCCGCGTAGTGAGGATTTGAAGTATTCTACTTTATATGTTACATGTATGCCTTGTCTTGATTGTTTTAAGAATGTGGTTCAAGCTGGCATTAAACGTATTGTATACGATCAGCCGTATGATGTTGACTATAGTATTTTGAAGATTAATATAAATCAAATGCCAAGTATAGCACAGCTCGTCTCTAGCTAGCAAATGGGGAGAAGACCATATTACTAGTATCGCAGCAATCATAAACATCTTAATCATCGGTTAAGAGTATTTTACACTTAAAGGATATATAATGACTCAGGCTATAAATTTTACTGAATATTTCAAAGAAGAACGAGACGTATGGGTTCAGAATGTGTCGCAGTGCCAAGTAAGTGTAATGTTTGATCTTGGTCCAGGTCGTTCTGAGTCTTATTTATTCGTACCTAATACTGATCCTGTAAATCTATCTCAGGGCTTTCCATTTCAGGCAATTAAAACCTCAATGGATCTTCGGCGTATGTTAATCCGGGTTCCTCCTGCGTTAAAGTTAATGACCGAGGATGAAGCTAAAGCTTATTATGAGCGTCAGGCTAGTGACAATGGACTAAAAGATGTGAGCATAGCTATGTCTCAGGCTGAGGAACGACGTGCGATAATTCATAGTCGTCAACCATTACCTGACGCGCCAGATCCAATCAAGTTACATGATGTTGTATCCGATGGGCAGCATCTAGGTGAAAAGAAGATTGTTCGATCAACCTTGGGGTCAGTTTCGCAAGAGGATGAAATTAATCCTCGCATATTAAATCTATGTTTACAAGTTCACCCTCAGGTTCCAGATCAAGAGAAGATGAGTGCACAAACTATGATTGCTGAGATCGCTGCAATCCCAAGTCTTAAGTTATTAGACTGGGAATATCTTAATTCTCATGGGTTTTATAAGTCTGTGCGTAATATGGCTAAGCAGCAAATTGCGAGGCTGATTGAAGCTGATTCGGAAGTAGAGAAACCAACCAAGAAGACTAATAAGAAAGCTGGTGGGTAGTCGATGAATCTAGCTGCGCAACGTATAAGTCTTTTTGGGCCTACTGAATTAGTTCATTCATCGACTGCTGGATTGAATGGAGGGGAACCAGAGACTAGTATCTCTACTGGTCCAGCTAGATTTCAGTGGTCGCCTAGTCAGAATGCGGGCCTAATTGATCCTACCGGGTTAGGTCTATCTGGTACATATCGCATTATACGTTTACAAGTTTTTGGGGACACAGATACAATAACAGTAAGTCTGATTGATGGAGATAAGACACTCATACTGGTCAATGGCGCTAGCCTTCCATATGTTAATGAAGGTCTTGGATTTGTTACTTCTGGTCAGAAATTAAAGGTCACTAGTGGATTTAATACTACTTCTTTGAAAATGATCATTACATTAGCTGATGCCTTAGCTTGGTCTCCATCTCCTAAATAATACTAAACACTAGAATAAGGGCATAGATTATCATCTCTCAACGGAGATAATCTATGCCCTTATTGTTATTTGTTACTATTACTGATCAATCTATAGGTTGGGTTATAATCTCAATTCAATGGTTAATAACCCAACTTCAGAATCATAATTACATGCCAGCGTGTGGTATGTTGATGATGCTTCTAGTTTGGGTAATTAAACGGATTAGTGGCGATGCTCTTAAAACTGAGCGGTTAGCCTTATTATCAGCTGGTCTCGGGGTACTCTCCGCAGTTGGAATAGAATTATTGGCTTTAACAATAGACTCTAATAGAGTAGACCTACTAACAGCCATTATTAATGGTCTCATGGTCGGCGCGGGAGCATCAGGATTTTGGTCACTTCTAGGGAAGAAACTTTTGGACACGAAGAGCAACTAATGGTTAAGGATGGAATTTTAACGATCGTCTTAGATCGAATTGATAAGGCTACGGGCGAAATGCGAGAGGATGTATCTAAGATTAAGGCCGATATTTCTACACTGGTGACTACTAGTGTACGTCAGCAGACTATTCTTGAGGATCAGTCTCGACGTTCTGAGGCAATTGAGAAGTCTGTTAAGCTATTGGAAAATCGTATCACACCTCTAGAACAGCATATTGCCATGTGGAGCGGTGCTAGTAAGGTTCTCGTTATTTTAGGTGGTATCACAGCTTTGGTATCAGCCATTGTAGCGATCTATAAAGTATTACGCTAGGATCTATATGATTAATCGGTTATTATATACTATTAAAAATTGGCGATCTAGGTGGAGGGCTATAGTATTTGGGGCATACACCCCAGTTCCTAATTCACATATTGTTGTTCATGGGGAACTATCAGCTAAGGTTATTAATGCTAGCCAACAAGTTCAGGATTATGGTGTAATTTCGCGACGAGTTGTTACTACTACTGGAGTTAATTTTCTTCGTGATGATTTTAGTGGTGGTATTGGTGGTGCTGATATTAGTATGTTGAATTATCATGATTCTGGCACTGGAACTAATCCAGAATTAGTTGCAGATATTGACTTACAGATCCCGTCTGGACCTAGCATTAGGGTAACCGGTGCTCAAAGCACGCCGGCATCTAAACAATATAGATCAACAGCGACCATAAGCTATACATCCACACTAGCTATTACTGAACATGGTATATTTAATCAGTCTACGCGTGGAGCTGGAAGTGTATTATGGGATCGTAGTGTATTTGCTCCAATTAATGTCACTAATGGCGATTCTATTCAATTTATATATACGTTAACTATTATGGATGGAGGATAGATGTCTGATATTAAAATATCTGCTCTACCGCCAGTGAGTAGTGGATCCGTTTTTCAGGAATATGGTGTAGCTGAACTTGGATCTAGTAAGAAGATTAATGGTAGACAGCTACAAGAATTTCTTGGATTTATTAAAGTTCTTTTGCCCACTAGACATACTATTTCATCTACTACTGCTACTGAAGTTATTGATATTAGAGCATCAGATGTAGGTGTTGGTACATACGTGTTTCGTTATTATCTAATTGTGCAGTCTACAGCTACTACTACTGGATTAAAATTTGGTATTAACTTTACCGGTGTCGCTACGCGGTTCGTAGCACATATGGTTTACCCTAGTTCTGGTTCAACTGCAGCAACTGGGGTTGCTGCAGATATATCTAATACAGCCTCCGGTAGATTAGAAGAGTCTATGGCCGCAAGGTCACTTAGTACTACTGGTGCAAATCTTGGTCCATATACTGGAGTTACAACAATCAACGCCGATATTCTCAATGTAATTGAGGGAATCATAGTTATAACTAATCCTGGTCACCTGCAGCTATGGCATGGATCGGAGGGTAATGTAGGTACATCTGTTGAGATTGGTAGCAGTTTACTTTTGACCAGAATTGGATAAAATATGGCTACTATTGCGGCTATTACTCAATTTTTAGCTTCTGATGTTAATGATTCAAATGTGGCATTAGGAGTAGCATATGCTATTTATGACAGCGATCAACAGCGAACACGTCAATTTAGTATTTATGATATTCCAGGTCTTACTTTGGTTAACTTATTAGATTGGAAATCTATTATAGTTCAGGCTGTTATCAATCATGCTGCAACTGAAGGATTCGTTTTACCAGCTGCTAATTTAAATTGGATCCCATATGAGGGCGGTAACCAGAGATTAACCAAATTAGTGTTTCGTTCTAGCCATGAGCACACATTTAACCTAAATGACACTAATAAAGTTAATATTCATCAGGGACTGGATGGTGAGCCTCAAATTGTAGATTTTACACGATATCGTCAATATCGTCTATTAGTATATTTAGATAAAAATAGTGGTGATGGAGTGGTATATACTTTAACTGATATTAATAATATATCTAATAATTTTTCAGCTACTTATAGTGGACCTACTGGTGAAATTATGTTAGATAGTGGATGGGTTAATCTACCAACATGGGCATTTGGTGAAAAATTATTAGCTTGTCAAATTGGTACAACAGATCCAATTACAGTGTTAGTATATCATCAGTCTCTCCTATATTTGCGATAATTAATGCCAAATTATTATCAACTTGCCGAAAGTACTGATCGGTTTCTATTAGAAGATGGTAGTGGTGCACTACTACTAGAAGAAGATCAGTTGTTTGTTAATAATGTTAGTGCAGATATATTATTTATTGGGTCAGTAATTAAGCAGTGTAATAAATTAGTTACTGGTGTATTATTGTTTAGTATAACTCTTTCTAATATAGCATTTAATATAATTAGCTACTTAGCAACATTTATTGGTCTAGTAACGACCATCTTTGAAATAAAGTTATTTGGTATTGTTAGAACTATTAAGTCTACTACTAAATATATATCAACGATTATTATTGATGATGTAAATCGATTGACAGGTAGGGTCGGTGCCATTGACGCAGATCCAAACACTAGTATAATTAGTATATCATCAGATGCTGCAGTTATATCTGTGGAATAATATATGGCATTATCAATTATTAATGTAGGAACTATAACATTACAGAACTCCTCAACCAGATCTAAGATTATAGTACAGGACTTAACTATAGATCCACCAGTTAATACCGATCCTTATAGGTTAGTGGTGACATTAACTGATCTTGGTGGGTCACCTAAAATTTATGATGTATGGCCGTCTCCAGCGACCCGTATTGTACGAACTGGAGTTGGGCAATTTTATATAGATTTAGGACCTGCTGATGCTGAGTTGGATGGTAGTCATCCGATTGGTAGTACCATTCTTAATGTTAAACTAGCTAATCCCACTAATACATCTGGATGGCCCGCTACTGGGCGGATTACTATTAATTCTGGTAGTTTAATAGAAACTTTAGATTATTCGGCAGTAAATATTGTATCTGGTTCAGGTACTATTACGTTACCGTCACCAACTACTAAGCTATATAATAGTGGAATTCTTATTGTTGGTCCTAATACTGAGACTAATACTATTGGTGAATTTATAGTTAATTGGCAAACTGAGTTAGTAGCTGGTGGAGCGGTTACTAACTCAATTGATAAATTTAAAGTCATATCTATTCGAACAGCTTCGTTTTTGCCTGAATTTAAATTACTTATTGATAAATCAAGGAAATTGACTGCTCCGTCCTCTGAGTGTTTTATAGGGTACACAGATGGTCAATTAATGTCATATCTTGAGGGTGGACTAGGTACCATTAATGCTTATCAACCATCACTTACATTTACATTTGAAAACTTTCCATTAGATTATAAACAGATTTTATTAGATGCAGGTTTAGTCACTGGGGTAATGAGTCAACAGCTATATGCTATTGATACTGATATACCAAATTATAATGATCAGGGTACATCATTTGTCATTGTTCATCAACCTCAATTAGCTAGTTTTTTGAATCAAATTAGTCAACGATTAGATCGTCTGATCCCCATGATGAAATTGCAGCTTTTACAGCCAGGATCGTTACATATTCAAGCCGGACCGAATTTTAGACTTACACAATTGATTCAGGCGGCGCCATCAGGTTCGTTATTTAGAAATGTATTCTTCAAGGGTTAAGTATAGTGGCTTCTAAATTCGATATTATATCTGGACGAGCCCCTGGGTATTGGGGCGGCAAGAATATTCGATGTCGCATTAATAGCGAGTCTATAGTGGATAAGGTCCTATCTTCTAATTATGATAAGATCTATGCTATGGGTCTACCTATTGCAGTATGGAGAGAGGCATCATCATTAGTTGACAATCTTACTGTTTGTTCTTGCTTTAAAGATACTTCTAAGCAACCAGATATTCCTTGTCAATCTTGTTATGGAACCGGAACTATTCCAGGGTTCTTTAAATTTGGGACCAGAAACTATTGGAGTGCTTCTATTGATACTGGATGGACCTTTACTAATATTGTATTAGATCAGACTAATCGTCCATTTCGATTTATGTTAGCGAACGATTCTATTTCTGGGATCGCAATTTCACCTAACATATCTATTTCAACCATAGGGAAACTAGGAGCATGGGAATCTAGATATGATGGATTTACTAGGGATGGTGGAGTAAATAGTGCTATTATAGTGGAGGCATCTAAGGATAATGGACTAACTTGGTTTGCTCTTTCTGGTCTTGAGTTAGAGGGGCCTACTACTCAGTTGCGATTTAAAGTAACTATGTCTAGAACTACTACTTCAACTAAATCTCCTATGTTCGAGATTGTACGAGTACGTTATGCTACTATTTTTGATATTAGAAATGAATTATTTGAGCCAGTTATTCGAGTTTTACCAACATGGTTAACTGAGGCTGAGATTAGGCAGGCCCATGGTTTAAAAATGGAGGCGACTAATAATAAGTTTTGGACGCTACCACTAGCCTTTTTTGATCCTAGTATTGAAATTCAAAATAATGCATCTAGGGTTAGTGATGATGTATTTGTCGAACAGCGGGTTGGTGTAGAAATTGGTATTCGATATGCTATTACTGAGTTCTCTTATTCAGAGACTTTCGGTAAATTTACTAGACAGGAGTTTAGTACACGTAAATATTCAGGTAAGCCAGGGGAAATTATTGGAGAATATGCATATAGAGTGTTCTAGCCATGCCGGTACATAATCGACAAGATCTGGGTCAGATTCCTACTGTACCCGACAACTTAACTCAACCACCTAGATTTGGTGCAATCCATGAATTAGTAAAGGATGCATTTGTTTTAGAGTTGCGGCATTTTTTGTCAACCGCCAATAATCGACTTCGTATAGGTGAACTGCCGCGTATTGATAAATATGCAGTAGCCATTGATACTAAGATTGATCCACTCGAAACCGCAGTCAGTCTAATTCGCAGTTATCCTGATATTACTGAAGATTTACCGTTAATCGCAGTATTAGCTACTACTGGGCGCAATCTTAAGCTAAGTATATCAGACAAATATACATCTATGATAGTTCCGCCAGCTAAGATTATAGGATCTGCAAATGGTCCATTTGCATTGACTGATGGCATGGATTTACAAATCACTACCCAGCCTGATGGAATAGATACCAATGTGGTTACGTCTAGATTTGTGTTTCCTTCGTTCATGTTTACCAATATTGCTGCTGCAACCCCAGAAGAGGTTGTATATGCTATTAATTTTCAGTCACTATATGTTACTGCTTATGTTGTAACCGATGGGGTTATTAAGCATGTCGGAATCAGGGCAGGTGGACCTCATGGTACTTTATTCCCAAATAAGATTACAATTGTTGGTGGTACTTCTCTAGGTACTCTTGGATTGGCCATAGGCCAGACTGATCAAAATTATGGTGTTGGTAAACAGGCGTATGAGCGTTATCATATGGCAGCAGAATTGACAGTAGCTATCGAAATTGTAGCTGAATCAGAGAATGTACGTACAGATATCTCAGATTTACTATATGATTTTTTCTCTTATGTGATGGCTGATCGCAAATTTCAATTTTATGGTCGATCAATATTTGATGAGTCTGTATTAGATGAGACTTATCAGATTATATTAAAAGATAGTCAAATTTCATTTTCTGGAGAACAAGAGATAAATAGATTAGGCGACCTTAGGGATAAATTATATATTAATCGGATCTCTATTCCGGTTATAGCTATCCAATACTCAGATCGGTTAATGACGAATATTGATGGCTCAACCACCACCCCGTTAATCAATATTGGACTTATATCTAATTTTAACCTTCCAGAACCTAATTAATCGAGAGGTATATTTTATCTATACTAAAATAAATAGAATCGGTAGCTAGATAATTTCGTGGACTGGTCTCGAAATGGGTCACCATTGCCGACCTTTAAACATCATTAACTATATGCGTTAGGGGTGATTAGATGCCGAATATTAGTGGCTATGTTGATCCTGGGGTATATATCTCAGAGGTAGTTGTTCCAGGTACTGTTTCGGTAGCCACAGTACCGCTTACTGTTTGTTTAGTAGGTATTGGGAATCGGTTTAAACGAGTAAATGATGAGGCAGTAGTTCGTGGGTTGACGTCAGCGTCTGCCAACGTTTTAATTGTTGATAGTACCCCCGGTGCCCATGACGCCACCCTAACTTTTGTCAGTAATCGTCAATCGGCTCAGACTGTTGTGACTAAAGATGGAGTCCCTATTGACAGTATTTACATTACTTATCTACCAGCTGCAATCACAGGAGTTACCCTCACTACAGTAGATTTTACTGCACCAAATAATAAAATTGCTTTATCTGTAGATGATAAACAACCAGTTACTATTGCTATCACGGCTGGTGGTACAGATACAACGGTTATTGTTGGTAATTTAATCACTCAACAACTAGCATCAATTACTAATATTGCGTTGGTAACTGCTGACATGATTGCTGAAGGTATTAATAAAGCACTGAATGGGGCTAGTTCATTGGGGTATGGCCCTAATTATGCTGCTGTTGCGTCTACTAGCACTAATAAGGTTATATTATCATCTCCATTAAGCACTCCTATATCAGATATTAAGCTATTTGCAGCTTACCCTACGGCCACAGATCATACCGATGAAATATTCGGTATTGCATTCCCTGCATCTAGGCTATACCAAGTTCCTACTGTTATTCGGATTGCTGATTCCCAATATAACTCGTTGGCTACCTACATTGCTCAATATGTAGCTGTTGTTGGGGTTGATTATGATAATACTCTAGATTTTGGAGGTATAACTAATATAGTTAGGGTTGGTTCTTTCCCTGGGACCACCTCATTTACAGATCAATATTCATTAATGGATGATACTGTTGAGTGGACATCATCATATACACCAGCTACTTTTATTAGTTCTGTTGCTGCTGCATCTCATGATATTTCTATTGATGATACCATTGTACTTTTAATTGATGGTAAAGCTGCAGTTAATATTGATCTTAATGGGTTAGGTTCTCCTCCGCCAGGGTATATTAACCCAGTCTCCGCGAGCGCAGCTACACCGACTGAGATCGTAAATAATATTAATGCTATATTATCATATGCTGTTAATTATGGTCCTTCGTATGGAGCAGTGGCTAGTGTTATTGGATCTGGTATCAATTCTAGAATTGTGTTAACCTCACCACGAGAAGGTGGTGCAGGTAGTTTGATTCAAATTGCTGCCCCTGCATTAAATAGTGCAACAACTACTCTATTCGGATTGACTAGTGCTCAATTGCCTTACACAGTAAGGGATCCTGGGACTCGACCTGCCCCAGGTACAACTTACTATGTTACTTATGAGTATCCTCGTCCCACTAGTGATTATAATTTACCTAAGCGTTATTTCAGTCCAGATGCGCTATATGCCGATATTGGTTTCCCAGCGGCGGGCAATGATTTAGCCATTGCTGGTAGTATTATATTTCAAAATAACGCACCATCTATGATGGTAGTTCAAGTTGATGATTCTATCACCCCAGGATCACCGACGCCACCTGAATTCTTAGAAGCTTTTAACGCGGCTGGAGGAACGTCGGTTGCTACTGAAATATGTGCCCTTAGTACTGATCTTGGAGTTCAGACTGATTTAATGACTCACATTATCAATGAGTCGTCTCCAACTCAGAAGAATTATCGGCGTGGATGGTTTGGTATGCCTCGTAATACTACTATTGGAGATAGAGATACCTTAGACACATTTGTTTATCGGGCCACACGAACCCTACAGGTATCAAGTGACTCCCCAGGACGTGGGCGATTGATCTTAGTAGCACCGGCCAATGTAACACGTACGGTTACTTTGGAAGATGGATCTGAAATTGATCTAGATCTTGATAGTTCATACACAGCAGCCGCTATTGCTGCTCGAATGACCGCATTTACTTCTCCTGCGGACACTCTTTTACGAAAGACCATTTCCGGATTTAAGACTGATAATTTTCAAACATATTTAAAAAGTGAACGTGCCCAATTAGCATCCAATGGTGTAACTGTAGTTACATTAGATGCAGGTAAATTAGTATTACTTGATCCTATGACTACAGAGGGTGGGGGTGGAAAATTAGTTAGTTTTCAGGAGATTTCAGCAAGTACCCAGAAAGACGCAACTACTACAGCAATAACTCAATCGGTCGACGCAAATTTAGTAGGCGTAGTACCTTCTGATTTGGCTTCCTTTGTTGTCACGATCAAGGGTTATATTGGTGGAGTACTTCGTTCTTTGATTGCATCGGGGGCTATTGCACCATATAAGACCGATAGTGGTATTACTAGAGATATTGACTTTTCTCGCGATATTCAAGTATTTCAAGATCAGTCGGATCCTACTAAATATTTTTTCAGATATTTTTTCAATCTGAGAAACCCAGCAAAGAGATTTTACGGAGATTATTCGGTTGATAATCCGTTCTTTAGCTAAGACTCGTTTAGGTACTTGTATCCATCAATCGAAGATATCTGACAGTGTATAAGCTGAGACTATTACTGCAACCACTTTAATAGAGGTCTTAAATGCCTCCAGTCTATCCTAAGAATCAATTTAATCCGCCAGATACGTTAGCTAGATCATCTCATTCATTGACCATCAAGGTAAATGGAATTACTATTGGGATGATTAATGGTTGGAACCCTCAACAGAATCGACAGATTACTCCTATTTATGAGCTTAACGCAGAGACTTCTGGATTACCACTAGAAAATGTGCCAGGTAATGTTCAGAATCTAACTATTGCAATTCAACGTTTTGATATATGGCCCATTAGAATGGAGCAGGCGTTTGGGACGATTGATCTAACTATGTTATCTAATCAACAGTCTCCATTTGCAGTACAGGAACTTTGGACTTCACCAAATGCAGCTTTAGAGATCTGGCAGTATGATGGTTGTTGGTTTGAGAATATTGGGCGTACATTTCGAAGTGACGATACGCGGATTGTAAATGTAAATGCTAGCATGCGATATGTTTATAAGTCTAAGATTCAGGGTATTTAACAACTAGTCAATGGGTAATTATAAAATGGATACATTAAATAATCAGTCACAAATGCAGCTCTCTATTTCAATTCCATCCGGCCGTTCTTTGACGTTGACCGGCGGTGATCTCAGCGAACTTATTAGTCTATTAGTCCAGGTTGCTACTGCCGTACCTAGCGCCCTTAAGGCTGTAGCTGCCGTGCTTGAATGGTGGCCTGATAATACCCAGGTTGATAAACTAGGTAAGAAACTACGTGCATTTGTAGAGTCATTAGAATCTCGATAGGATCAGATTCTAATGAATAAGTGGGAATAGTGGAACGTAGTACCTGAGCCACTAAATAACGACTAGTCCATTGCGTCTATAGATGAGCATGAGTTATATAGAGCATTTAGTTGGGAATAATAATTATTATAAGTTCATTCGATCCTAATAATTTATAGTTTAATGGGTAATATATGGCTAATGACTATCGTGCTAAGCGACATTCTGTGCTTGATGATCTGAAGAAGGATTTGTCTAAAGGATTTATTGAGCAGGAAGTGACCGTATTAAATACTAAGTTTAAGTTGCGTAGTCTTAATGAAGATGCTGAATCTTGGGCTGATGGGTATGTTCGATCTAATAGTCCATTAGCAATGGTTAATACTCGCCGTGCCCCTCGACTCGCTGCAGCGATCCAATCTATTAATGATGTGCCTATAGATCAGCTTTTTATGTATCCAAATGATATGCCTGATGGAGTTAAACAGGCATTGAATGAGAATCCTATTGCTAAGTGTTATTGGCTTCGGGAACAAATGCTTTATTTCTTATCTGAAGATGCTGGTCGATCATTCGTAAATGAGCTTTATGGTACGCTTGCGAAGATGGATGAATCTCGTGATAAGTCTCTAGAGAAGATCCCAAACTCATAAACGAGGATCCCGACTGGGCCATCCGAGCATATGTTTTAGCTCGTAAGGGGGTTCTCGCATCTAGCCCGGATGTGCAGAGCATGAGTCGTGCTCAATGGGTATTAGAGTTCCATGCTCTTCAGGCGAAGGAACGCTTATGGTTCGATATGCTGTTGAAGGGCCTACGCCATACGCTTATTGGTGTACTTGGATTGAATGCCATTCGTCCAGAGGATGAACATGGTAATCCAAAGGACTGGCAAACAATGACTGATGAGGAACGCCAAGCTTTTATCCCACTAATTGCTTGGGTGGGTCGCCCAGAGCTATTAAAGACAGTTAGCGATCAGCAACAAGCGGAGATTGATCCTGATAAGATCATAGGTGATAGTAATTATGAAGAAATTGTCCGGGCTATTGATGAACTTGATGGGGATATGACCCCGATCTTTAAGAATCTCCACGGTATTGATCCTGACACTATTCCCACAAAGCACGTTACACATAAGCAAGTAAATATTAAGACCGCAGATGAGATGAAGGTTGATCTGGAAAACCCCTAGATGGCTACCGAGACAGAACAAGTCACGCAAGAGATCAAAGAGGCTCTAGAAGGGTTTAAAGCAATTGGTCAATATGCCAAAGATCTAGCTTCAGCAATTGCTTCCGCTGATCAGCCGCTGCAGCGTGCTAACGATATGACCAAAGCCATCGAAGTACAGATGGAAACCATTGCTGAGAATTCGCGTGGAATGGTTGAATCTGTCAAGAAGATGACCGATAGTGTCGGTGCTACCATATCTAAAATGCGGGAACTAAATCAAGTTCAATCTGAGGCTAAAACACGACTTACTGAGGCTAGAGAGGAGTTAGTTCGTCAACAGGTTGAAACTGAGACTCTTAGAACTAAGAAAGCACAGACTCAATTAGAAGAACGCGAAGCCTGGACCAGATTACGTAATGAGCAATCCAAATCTCATGAAGCCGCAGAATCCACGCGCGGTATATGGTCCCGCACAATTGATTCTGTAAAGGAATTACAAGTTGAGATTGCGAAGGCGGGTTATGAAACTGATAAGTTTGGTGTAACTAGTAAAAAGGCTGGTTTGAAGGCTGGAATGGCTCGGTTTACTGCTGGAGCAATGAGCTCAGCTGCTGAATTGTTCACTGGTCAAGCCGATCCAGCAGGAGCCGTGCGATCTATCGGTGCAGCAGTAGCTAGTCTTGGCCAGACTGCCGGTATTGGTGGTTTAGTCGGTATGATGATTTATGGTAAGATTAAGGATGCTGAGTTTCGGGCCGTAGGTGAGACTGCAGGTCAGATGTTCGACCAGATTAGTGGTCATACTTCTGGATTTGCAGCTAGAATGGGCGGTGTTGCCCGCTCTTTATCAGTATATGCTATGGCTGCTAAGGAGGACCTAGCCCAGGTTGCTGCCGCATTCGCTGCTACTGGTGTTAATGCAGCAACTGCTCAGATTAAGATTGATGGATTTGTATCATCAGTAGGTAATGATCTTATTATTGCGACTTTAGCAGCAGATAAAGCCCTAGAATTACCAGCAGGAACATTCGCTAAGTTAAGTGGGACTATTGCTCGGGATTTTAATACCTCAGCTGACAAGGCATTCATTAATTTAATGAATTTAGCAACTGCCGCTAAAGAGGCTGGTATGAATGCTGCTACCTTCCTACAACAAACTATGGAGGTCTCATCTAGTTTAAGATTGATGAATGCTAATGCCGGAGCTGCTGGGGCTACAATGCTTGGGTTATCTAAGACCATGCAGGGGCGGGGCATGGGGGCCGCCTATGCTCAAGCTTATACTGGGGCTGGTATGGGATCTGTTGCTTCTGCTACCGCAGGATTAGGTGAAGGATTATCAGCGATTATTGGTGAGAGATTAGGATATAGTTCAGGACTAGAGGCTCTTTATGCGATGAAGACCGGATCTGGACAATCAGCTCGAGGATCTCAACAATTAGATTTAGCTGCGGTAATGAAAGAGATGCGGAACATCGTCACTGGTGATATGGCTCTGACGAATCGATCAGAGCAGGCTTTTGCGCTTCAGAAGCTTTTCGGAGTGGATGTGACTGGTGCTGATGCTATTATTGATGCGATGGAAGAAGCGAATAAAACGGGAAAACTCAGTGCAAAATCCCAGGATGAATTAAATCGAGCTTTTCAGAGTGAATCAGCGAAGACCAATCAGATTATGAAGTTGATTGATGTCATTAAAGATGCAATTTCAAACGTAATGGTTGGTTTACTTGGAATGATAGTTAGTGGGCTAAAGATGTTACTCAATGGTGTAATGTATCTCACTTCACAGTTAATGACTAGTACACTGCTTAACACAGATGCTAGGTCGAGAGAGGAGTGGAGTGAGGCCGCAAGGCGATATAATGCTAATATTGAATCAGGAGTGCTTATCAGTGGTAAGGCTACCGATCGTATTCTTAAAGGGCTAAATCAAGGAAGTGGTGCGATGGGTGGGTTGATTCGTGAATTTGATTTAGCTGGGGGTTGGCCCTGGTCTAAGGGTCGATATCCGTCGTCTACTGGAGATTCAGGTAGTGGACAAGGAGAATTGGGTGATCCAACGGTTTATCCAGCGGCCCATATTACTAAGACAAGATATAGTAAGAACGTGCCTCAGGTAGGACGTGTTGAGGTAGAGACTAAATCAAGTGTACATGTGGTCCGGCCGGACCGTGGCACTAAGAGATACGATAGCGGGGCTTACTAATGGCAATTCTCGATGGGCCAGGATTGTTCCGTAATACAATTATTCCTACAATAGGGGGCACTGGTGCGGTTCGGCGAATTCCTTTTACTTTTACTTCTACAGCTCGTCTCTTACGGTCTGGGAAGTTAAAAGCATTAGGTAACGATTTTGCTAGGTTACAATCTGCTCAGGATCGGCGTAATGAGTTAGCTAGTATTGAACTAGCTACGCGCGGAATTAATGCTGCTAATCAGTTAGGATTATCTGATACAATAAGTTCAATTAAGAATGCATTACAACTATCGATTGGATTAGGCATGCCTATTATTGAGATGGCAGTTAATCCTCATGCTATCAAGTGGAGTCAAAATAAACGTATAACTAAACGTGATACGATGAATGGATCTGTGTTCTTTCATTTTACTAACGATGACGATCAAAATAATGATATTCTAAGTGTGTCGTTTACTGGTCGGACTGGAAATATTAATACCCAAGGTAATATTATTGATGCATTTACTACTGGTTCTAGTTTGAAATTACGGATTTGGCATGAACTTTATAATTTAACTCGAGAGCCAATGTTATTGAGTCAGAAGAATGCCGAGCAAGGATTACCAAGGGGGTTAAAGAACGAATTCTTCATTACCTATCGTAGCATATTAATGCCAGTGCAGATTACTCTTATTGGTCATTTTAGTAAGGTATTAGAATTTACTGAGACTGCAGATGACCCATATAATCGAGAATATAATTTTACTTTTACGGTTACTAACACTAGTCCACGATTAGATGATTTGTCTGCATTAATGAATTCTGCTCTTTCAATCTCAGGGCAGACTGAATCATTAGTTAGCAATATTACTTCATTGGGTGTGCCATAGTATGAATAGGTGGGAGCGACGAATAGGTATGATTGGTCCGTTAGGGCAACGAATGGCGCAAACAGTAGATCCATCTTGGATTGATCCATATATCTTAGATGTGATTAATCGGATCAATTCATTAGGATATATTCACACCACCCATTCTTGTGCTGGAATTGGTCCACGTGCATATATTGAAGGTGGTGGAGATCATATATTAGATGAGATTGCTTCTGCCTATCTAGTATTCGAAGTAGATTTACCTAATATGGAGGCTGCTGAATTATTATCTAAACTAAGCACTATTTGTGTATATGGATTCGAGTCTCCGGAACAAATACTTAGTACTATGTATGAATGGCATGCAAATTCTAACAAATATAGGTATGTTTGGAGACCATTTAATTTAGATCAAGATGTTACACGTCAAGAAGTAGAAATGGCATGGAATAAATTAAGACAGATTATTTAGGTTAATTTAGATGGGGTACTATAGTATGAATAAATGGGAGTATCGAGTAGGTATGATTGGCCCATTAGGGCAACGAATGGCTCAGGTAGATGAATACCAGAAAATCATTGACTGGATGCGATCGATGGACCCCAATTGGGATCCAAATGATGATGAATCATATTTTAATCCAACTGGGTTAGAAGGACCTAGTGAAATTGTAGTTAATCCGGATGGGAGTTGGGAAGCAAGTAATGAATCACGTGTTGATGAGTTTGAGTCTGGGATTGGACTAGCTGCACTTCAGGCATTATTTACATCAGTCCATTAATATTAAGAATTATGTCATGTCCTACTGTTAGATATGGATTTCCGAAGTTTAAGGTATTCATCTTTGGGGTAGATATTAGTAATGATGTTTTGAGTATTAATACTACTAGTCATGATGGAGCTGCGCCTAATACCTGCCAAATTACTTTGGCCAATGAATTAGATAAATATATCTTAACGACTGAAGATGTGATAGCTTTGAATAAGCTTAAGTTTACCAATGATCAACTTGACATACCTTGGCTCAGGAATCAGGAGTTTACTACAGTCGATCCTATTGCTGAACGTGGTGGTTTGTTGTCTGTTGGTTCAGCGGCTTTTCAACAGGCCCTCAATACAGGATTTACAGGAGTTAAATATTCAGTATTGTTAAAGAAAAATCAAGTGGTGCAGAATGTTGATCGATCTAGTTTAGTAGATATTTTTGGTAGACAGATTCAAGGTACTCGTTTCGCTGATTATTACGGTGCGGTTATTAAGAAGTATCCACTTGCTGATGGTAGTCCAATCTTCCATCCAATGGATCCAGTGCGAGTATTTATGCGAGATCCATTCGATCCAGGACGGTGGTATTACCATTTTACAGGGTTCGTTTCAGATATGGTAGACAATGTTGATCAAAATAACGTTAAAACATTAACTATTGTTGCTGAAGACCCTACTAAACTATTTAGATATACTAGAATTTTTATTAATCCGGGTATCATTGATGCTAATGTGGTAATTGAGAAACAAGACATGCGAGTACAAAGTTTTTATTCGCATTTTATGAAAGGATTCAATTTACCCGAGGTTTTCTTTACATTAATTTTTGGCCCAGATCGGGTTAAGGCCGAAAAAATCCTAGAACGCCAGCATGGTAATTCAGGTAGCTCAAATCTTACTACTAGTATGCGTGGTATTGGGCATTTTGCCTTTGATACATCTGGAGTATTTACCTTTGGTCCATCATTAGATCAACCTATTAATCAATCGGCACAACAGCAACGCGAGCAGCCGGCCGCTAAATTATTGGATGTTAAACCAGAGATTAATCTACCTTCTTTAAAGGTTTGGCAATCTATTGTTGATCACGAAGTTCAACCATCCGATTTATATACTATGGCTACACAAGAAACTAGGGAGGCTGATTCAGGTGTACTGGTTGAAGCGGCTAACGCGACATTCAATGCTCTTGGCATTGAAGGTGTAGTTGATGAGATTGGGAGACACCCGGAAGTCTATTTGGTTGATGGTGGGCGATTGTTGATGCTTATTCCTAATAGTTTAGGTGTAGATAATAATAAAGTTATTATTAATGATATTATCCAAGCATACCCATTAAATAGTGAATGGAGTTCTGCCGGTTCAGTGATGTATGAAGTAATTGATAGAATTCAATTTATAATGTACTGTTCACCTCGGGGTGATATCATCATTGAGCCACCTCTATATGACTTTGATCCAGATGATTTCGGTATGGAAAGTATTCCTTCTACCGAATTGGTTAATATTTTATCTACTGTGGGTATGACCAATACTCCGGATGTTGCAGGATCATTGGTATCTGTCTTGGGTAATGCTGAGAGTCAGATTCCTGGTACCCCACGTGGTCCTTACGGTCCGAATTATGTGTTGACCAGAGGTAATACTTATCGTTGGGAGGCAGCATTTATTGATGAAAAGGTCTACAATGTAGCCACTGCGCCTCACTCTATTTTCCAGAATTATGAATCATTACCAAATACTTCTATCATTGGAGATCTGGCTGTAGTGAAAATCCCACACTTAATCCCTTTATATGGAGTACGTCAAATCCCATTAACACCTAGAGGATATATTGCCAGTTCGGATGGGGCATTGCTTTTCTGTCATATTGCTTTAAATAAGTTAAATGCCGATGCTCATACTTTTAAGGTCGATATGACCCCTAATATTAAAATGGGGGTAAATCGACCAATATATATTCAAGGGCGAAATTGTATTTCAACCATTAAGCAAGTTACCCAATCTCTAACTTGGGGTGAACAAGGTGACATGGAAACATCTATAGATGTATATGCTACACGCACTTGGGACGGGCATGTAGCAAGGAGCAATCTGAATCAACCAATATACTCACCTATTGGTAGTTTTGCGTCTCGCCCACTAGATTATAACATATTATTTGGTAACCAAGCTGTTCCTAATATTACTGATGAAGAGGCTGGTGCTAGATCATCGTTATCATCAGATGCGCTTGGTAAAATATCTGCGGCAGTAAATCAAGCTGTTGGTGGCTTGAAGAACGGTGGAGTTAAGTAATGAGTTTGTATGGTAGGAGAGAAGTGCCAGGAGAACAAGGGGTCTCTGGAGTATTAGATCAACGAGCAGTTTTGAATCGTACCATTCGTGCTCAAGTAGTTGCTGTTAATCCAGAGAATGGATATGTGATATTAACTTATGAAAATATGCCTTCAGGAGGTAAGTACGCTACCGTACCTCCATTATGGATGTCTTTCCCTGATGCTGCTACAAATTCTGGACCGGCGTGGGGTCGATTCATGCCACAGCAATCAGATTTAATTAAAGTCTCATTCGATTATGATGATAGACCTCATATTGTAGGATATGATATTAAAGCAGGCAAGAGTGATGTTGCAGACGGAGAATCAGGGTGGCCGCAACTCCTAGATCAATATCAGTCTAGTCGTCAGGGTACGGACCCAGATCGAGCTAAATTCGCTCAATTTATTCCATTAAATCCTGGTGAATTTGATTTTATGTCATCTGGTGGTGCATATATATATGGTAATAACCGTGGTAAGTTATATTTAGCTGGGGGTTCGGTGTCTGTCGCTCTCACCAGAAATGATTTGCGTTTAAGTCAGCGTGCCCAACTCTGGACCCATAATGCTGATGATAGTGAATTCAGGTTTGGCCAGGTACGTCGCTTAGATCCTAGTGATCAACTGGAGAAGCCTGTAGGATCGGGACAAGATAAGGAATTATCACTCATTATTAAGCGCACAACTACTCCAGGTACGACTATTCCAGTTGTTTCTATGCGAGTTGGTAATTTACTCAACAATGATGGTATACTAGAGCAATCCTCGCATGGTAATCAAGATTTGCGATATTTATATATATCTCACGATGATACTGGAACCAAAACTGCTGAAATGGCTATTGATAAGGCAGGTAACTTTGAGATTCTTAGCCCAACAGCACCTAATGGTGCTTACCTAGATTTCGGAGTTGGTTCTATTTCTTTAAAAGGTAATAAGGTACTACTCGGGGGTCCAGGCGCAGAAAGTAATCCTCTATTACTTTCGTCGGTTTATCGGCAAGCTGAAACCACATTTATTAATGATCTAGTAGGGCAAGTTGCTAGTCTTGCAAGTGAACTAGCCACGTTAGCTACTACTGTAGCTACTCTGGCTAGTTTAGTACCTGGCGGGGGACCTTCAGCGATAGCAGCTACGGCGAGTGCCGTCAAGGCTACTATCATTTCCAGTCAAGTACTAGTTATATCTAGCACATTTACTGGCTCCTATGATTCTTATTTGTCTACTACTTCATCGACTCGATAATGGCTACTGAAATTTCATGTGCTAGAGCTGCTTTAGCTCAATTAGAAAATGAAGTACTCCAGGCTATAAAAGAAATAGCTCTTAGTGCTAAGACTAGTTTGCTAGAATTAAGAACACAAAAGGAAGCTTTACTTACGTCATTGGATATTTCATTAATTCCACTACAGGATCGTAAGCAGGTTCTAAATACTCTAATTGAGACAGCAAGATCTAATAGTAAGATTATTCCGACCGATCTAGTTTTATCTTGCGCTCAGCTAGGTAATATTAATACTACTTTAGAAGCTGCTTTACTCGGTCATCGGGAGGGCATACAAAATTTAGTATTTGATATAGATAGACTAATTAGTGAGAAGAGTATTACAAATGCTCAGATTAGTCAACTTAATACTGGGGCAGATTTTCTAGATACGATTATTACCATAATAGATAGTATACTATTAGGGATCTAAATTACACTATCTATTATGAGTCAAACTTTGAAGATAGAATCTGGAGATGTAGTTATAGCTGCTGGTACCGGCCGGCCAGTTACTACTGCTGATAATATCAAAGTTAGACAAGATTTAACTGAATTTTTTACAGTAGAAGTTTTGCCTAATGGTTTTGGTGCTGGTTTGGAGCAACTAATTGGGGTGGTTGAAATTAGTCCAGATGTGTTTGTAAGCTTAGCTAATCGACAAATTCGAGATGGTTTCGATATATTACGATCACTACAGTTATCCGATCGTCGAATTCCGCGCCCAGCTAGTGAGCGTTTATTAATATTATCTTATTTAGCCATTGAGAGGGACTCATCAGATCTTACAAAATATTGGATACGGGCCAATTTTATTACTGAACAAGGGGCACAGCTAGCTTTATCTATTCCCCATAGTAGCATATAGAGAATAATATGTCAATTTCTCGTAAAACCGCTAACGAATTCGCTACTGAACTTAAGGAAGCTGTATTATCAAGGAATAGTAGTTATGACACTGAGATTGGTCCAATCCCAGATCTGGTGATTCGTCCACTTGCTGGTGTTTTAGAATTACAGAATGAACGGATTCGTTCAGTTCAACAGTTATTGTCATTAATAAATGATGGATCGTTTACCGATACCGATTTAGATAATTTCGTTTTTAATGAACTATTATTAAGATTGAGGGGATCACGGGCGCTTACGACCTTAGTCTTTTCTAGGGTAACACCACCGACAACAGACTTAGTGGTGCAGGCTAATTTTCCAGTTGCTACCTTAGCAGATGAATCCACGGGCGTTACAGTAACATTTTTAACTTTGGCTCAAGCTACACTAGTAGCTGCTAATGCCTCTGCATATTTTAATCCAGATACTCAAAGATATGAACTATTAGTCAGTGCTCAGGCAACATCAGCTGCTGAGGCTGGCAATGTGGGTCCTAATCGTATTCGTCGTCCTTTGCGACCACTCAATGGATTTGATACAGTTTTTAACCGAGATGCTGCTATTGACGGCCGTAATCCAGAGACTACTGATGAATTAATTGGTAGATATTACTTATCATTGATAGGAACCTCACCAGCTACTGTAAATGGATTAAAGAAAATTTTACGAGATCAATATCCTACTGTGGAAGACTCAAATATTATCTATGGTAATAATCCTTTAAATGTGAGAGCATCAAGTGATAGTGGGGCGGTCGATATTTATGTTATTGGGACCGTTCCAACTAATATTACAGAGAATATTATTTTTCCTGGTCCAGATCAGGTAATTATACTAGATCACCAACCTGTTATTGCTATTAATGGAGCTGGATCTTTCATTCAAGGTGTAGATTTTGTTTTAACAAAAGATACTAGTGGAATTAGTGGTAGTATTAGAGCCCAGGATGGCATCAAATGGTTGTCCACTGGAGCTATTCCCGCTATTGGTGATGTGGTTCCTGTAACATATACTTATAATGGATTGGTTCGGCAATTACAGGATGCCTTTTCGTCTGATGATTTGGTTGTTCCAGGACGGGATTTATTGTTTAAGGTAGCTGCTCAAGTGAATGTTACTATATCAGCGAATATTAAAATTCGATCTGGATTTAGTGTACCATCAGTTACATCAGCTATATCCTCAGCAATCTTAACCTTAATTAACGATAGCAAATTAGGTATGGATGTTGAAGGATCAGATATTCAAGCAGTAGTACGTGCATTTACTGGTGTTGATAATTTTGTTATTACAAATCTGGCCAGAGTTGGTCAGGTTGGGACTATCGACATACCAATTGATGATAACGAGTTTGCTAGAATGAATATAATTGACTTGATTTTAACAGTGATCTAATGCCTCCGATAATTGTCCCAAATGAAGGGTTAACTACTGGTGGAGATATATATATAGTTAGTAACCTAAGTATTACTAATGATGCATATAAAGATGCTTTCCCTGGTAGCAGTCTAGATCTAGGTAAATGGGTAGACATATCTACTGGAGGTGGATCGGTAGTAGTAAATAATGCAGCATTATTAACGGTTCCAGCCGCTGGCGGACTTGCGGCTATTTTTACTCAGGACACCTATAATAATTTTGATATATCAGTTACATTTGATTATAATAATACAATTGAAGGCTTTAACCCGACAACTCGGATCGACTTTCTTCAGCTTATAGCTGACGCTGGTACTAAGAAGTTCATGGTAGCTCACATATGGGATCCAATTTATGGGCCCGCTATTACTGTATCGTCACGAATTGGTGTATCCACCACCACATTAGTTACTAAAGTGGCATTAGGTTCAAGTCGTACCTTACGACTAGTGCGTTATGGTGGACGCATGCTAGCCTATGCGGGAGCCGTACTATTGGTAGATTATTCAGGATGGACTAATAACCCAGCTAATATACAGGTTTCTTCACAGTCTAATTTTGCTATAGCTCTCGGTATCACGACTACTGTTACTAACTACAATCCTAAATTGCTTGTTACGTTTGGGTCTGAAATTGGTCCCAATACTGAGGAGGGTAGTGGTCGAGTCTCTGGTTCAACCCCATCTATTAAACTGCCGTCATTAGTGGAGGTGCAGGTTCATGCTGTAAATTCCACAACGTCTTTAGGAGCCGATTCTTTCCAGTATAATTCGCCTTTACAATTAACTGTCTCTAACAACACTAGTCAATTAGTCATTAATGATGATAGTACTTTACGCGATGCATCCCCGATACTACCTGGATTACGACTTTAGTGACTATAACACCACCAGTTAATCGATATCGACAACTGCTAGCATCAGTACCTAAGGGTAATTTTTATGCGGCAGACGGTCAAGTTATACCATATCGAGATATATCATATGAATTACGTTTAACTACTGGGGTATCAGATCGAGAATATGGTATATATGTTAATGATAAGTTTCGTGGTGTCACAACTACTAATGGGTCAGGATTAGCATTAGTACAGGTTTTACTTGATAAGGGACGAAATGATCTTAAATTGGTAGACTCAGTAACACAGGCGGTTATAACTTCTAGTCTAACTACACGGGATTATGCTACATGGATGGCTGCACAAGCACAGATCATTGAGGATCTAGATATACAAATTGAACAAGTACTCGCAGATTCATACTTAGCTACTTCTTCCATTGCTTTGATCGACCTAGTCTTTGGGCAAACTGTTCAGACTGGTAATGATTTTAGTTATGATTTAAATACATATCGAGAATTATTACAAGAATTACGTGTAGCATATAGATACTATGGATCTACACTTGAAGGACTTGATCGGGTCGTTCGAGCATTTACTCAAATCAATCCATTATTTTATCCTAGATCATTTGGTCCTAGTTGGATTTTAGGTGAAGATTTTTTATACCCACATACCAAGAAAGACCACCATTATCTTTATAGTACTAGTGCATTGACAGCAGTAAATTCGGGTGGGGCCGGTGTATCTGTGACATTCGTAGATCCATCGGTTGGTATCGGGTCCGGTTCCCTCAAGATCTATAGTAATTTATCTCCTAAGAAGTTATCGTGGGAACCGCCTAACGGTAATGAAGGTCCTCAGGTAGATATTACTGCTAATGGGGATTATGTACTTTATGGCAGTAATTACATGGACTCAATTGATAGTCTTGAAGAATCATTTCAAATTGTTGCTGGACAAAATGATCAATTATCTTTAGAATTTGATGATCGCGGCATACTTATTGTGACTCTTACTGCTGGAGCCACCCGAACTGCTGCTAATATCGTTGCTGACATCACCGCTGCTATTACGGCAGATTCTCGATATGGGGTGTCTTATTCAAGTGCTGTTAGTGTATCAGATTTTTGGGGGTCTGGCGTAGCTAGGGTCAGTTTGATTAGCCCAAATGCTGCTATTGGTGGTAGTGTAATGATTAGGGTACATTCAATTGCTGACGCATCTCAAACTATATTTGGTGTGCCAGGTGTGCGCTCTGGATTAAATGTGCCAGTATTAGCCGGGGCATTAATACTACCATTAAATCCTACTACAGATATGAATTATTGGCCTACTCCGACGGTAGATAGCCCAGTCGAATTTCTAATTGGCCAAGATGGGTATCACGCCGATAATGTTTCCGGTGGCGCCGTTACCCCTATTTCTCAAGAATTGGTTTTAGCGGTAGATATTGATCGAACCACTAAAACACTAACTTTAGCTACCGGTCTACTTACCAATCATAATAGTAATGAATTAGTCATACTAAGTAAAGAGCAAGCATTTCGTAGGGAAAGTATTATCAATGACCGATCTATTACGGTACATGTGACCGATTTTAGCTTACTGCCTAGTGGTGGACCTTTTACAGATACGGTTGTTATCAGTGGTTCAGGTGTAGCTAATGGGTGGATTTATGAAACTAATAGTGGGGCACCAGGTACCTCGGGCGGATATCCGAAGCGGTGTTATTTCAATCGAGATAGAGATTTTCCGTTCACCGTTGATGGAGATAGTCGAGTTTCTATTCCTATTCCTGACGATATATTAAATTATCGAGGATATACTGTAGTAATTTCGGTTTGGGGTAGAGAGGATCATCCGTCTTCAATCTTAACCATGACTACTCTTAATCAGCTTGGTGTATCCTTCGATAATCAAGTAAATTATACGATGTATGCACCAACCACAACTGGAATTGATATTGAAGCACAGTATCGACCGCTGCAGTATCAATTTGTTACGACTATCCCCAATTCTGCAACCAAGATGTGGATGCGTTTAACCACTACTGCTGCAGGTACCGGGTTTTTTAATATAGCAAAGATTAGGGTGACTGTTCCAGTACATAATGGTTTATATCTGGGAGAAGGTACTATCCCAAGAGACGAAACTCGTATTAATCAAGGTGGATTCACATTTATTTGGGGTCCTAACCAGTTGACCGCGCCAGAACAAGACTCGTTGGGGTTAACTGATAATGTTCAGTCTAAATTGGGGCATATCGATAAGATTATTCCTGCTAATCTTAGTCTTGATCGATTTGATGTGTCTGAGTATAACATTAATAATGATCCAATTAATATCGTTGGGGCTTTTACTGAGGAAGACTTTTTGGCTGGGACCCGTACCAATTTAGACATGGTAATTCGTACTCCTGCTCGATTTTCGTACCTACAACCTAATGTTATTAGTGAGATTACTCAGAATTTATCTTGGACCGGTGTTGGACCTTATTTAGCCACTCTTGATGTTGTTGCAGATCAGGATATGTCCAGTGCCATTTTATTTGAAGATGGGGTACCAGTAACCCAGGATCAATGGCAATTTAATAATGGAACTCAAATACAGTTGCTTTATTCTCCTCTTAGTGTTAATTATGAACTCAGATATCAGGCTCTTATTCGTTTCGAGACAGCAGTAATCGATACACTAGAGAGTTACTCTAACTATTTGTGGTTTGGGGACTTTCATGTCTTTTTGCGACCAGAAATCAATCCTCAGATTGTTAATGCTGCTAATGGAGTACAATTCGATAGTAATGGTATTGCTCGACTAACTGAGCAGGCAAATCCGGATCAAACTTTAGCTACTTTAGTCGAAGACACTGGTTTGAGTCAACGAATAGTCCCTACAAATGATTGGAGTTTTATTGATAATCAACGAATTCGAATCTCATCTATTGTCTTCCAACCTGCTGCGTTATATCAATTTTCTTATCAATCTAAAGTGAATTATCCGATCACTCAAGCTCATGCTAAGGTTGAGTTACGATCGGCTACATCTAGTGTGGCTGTTGGTAGTGCTATTTATGAGGAAATTAATCCTAATACAGTTATTGGTCATTCATTTAGATACCATCAAATGCGGATTACCTTATCACGTGTAAGAGATATTAGGGATGCTCGCGTGCAATCCCTACTTTTAAAGGGATTGCATCTTTTCGAGTTCTTTAGTCCGGGTGGATCAGTACCAATCCTGCGACCATAATATCTATGAACTTCAACTACGAACTATTATATCATGACTACTTTTAATGATTATAATACACCGTTCGAATTTAATGGAGTCTAAAAATGTCTAGTCGATCTTTATATCCGGATGGAGTAGAGGTACATTCTAGGCATTTAACTTATGAGAGCGAACAGCGGATTACCGATCAACTTCAGGGTGTGACCAACTCTACCACACGTGGAGTAATTGCTGGGTTAGCAATTACTGTAAACGGATCGGTTAATACGAAAATTGATGTGGCCGCTGGTTATGGTTATGCTCCTAATGGCGAGTATGTGGTATTGGATACATCTCAGACTGGTGTATCACTAGCCTCTAGCACATTAGGCGTACTAAATTATGTGTTGTTGATGTATGATGAAGTCAATTCGGCTCCTGAGGCACACGAGTCTAATGGGACGACCCAGAATACAAAGGCGGTGGTCACTCCACGTTTGGTCGTTTTAACTAGTGCACAATACTTAGCGCTACCCACCACTGATACGGTGTTATCCAATAACGCAAAGGATCGAGCACTTTTAGTTGGTATTGTGACTGGAACAGGAGGAGGGCTTACTAGTGGCGCTATCGAATCTCCTTCTGTTTTTAATACCGTCCTTCAGACTAATCAACCAACTAATATTACTGGTATCTCAATTGTTACAGTTTCATCTGACACATTGGTAGGTACGGGGGTACTAGATTTCGATATTAGTACTACCTCTTTAACTTGGCAAGCACCAGGGGATGGATCTTCGGGTGCTCCCGTATTACTTACTGCTACTGGACTATATACTATAACATCATTGGGTGGGGCGACTTTACAGGTTGCAGTTGAGTTTTCCGTTCTTCCGATTACTGATCAATCTGACCTTATTACGGTTGTTAGTCTTTACACTCAATCGATACCTCGATTCTCTGCTGAAGATTTTCAACATCGATCTAAAATTGGATCAGGTATTCCAACTGAAAATAATCCTCATGGAATGACTATTGAAGATCTAAGTCCTGGTGCGAGTGGATCCTTAGAAGTTCATCAAGATCTAGAACATGCTAATGGTATTGTACGCACCTCTGCTACTTCTTTATTGTCAGCATCAGTAAATACAGCTCCAGCTCCTGATAATATTAGTTTAGTTAACTTTGCTCCTGGAGATGTAGTATATATAAATGGTAAGAAAATTGAATCTCTTGCTTCATCTTCAACCGTAGCTTTTGGCGACGGTTCTGCTGAGGCCGGAACTTATGGAATTTTCTTAAATCAAGATACTACTATTTTTAAGCAATTAATTGCTCAATTCCCCAGTTCTAGTAGTTTATCAGATAAGGTACAGATTTTAGATGTTGTGGATATGGGTGCTGGTAATTATAATTTAACTTGGACTAATGCTGGCGGCGGGTCGTTGTCATGGGATTTAGGCCCATCTGTGGTAGCTACTTCCATCGATCATATTATTCGATTATATAGTCAGAATCGATTAGGTTATATTGATGTATATATTAAGGGCGGGGCTACACCGGGATCACCACAAACTGATTTAATTACAATTCCAGCATCTGTTACTATGGACGAAGTTCTACCGTTAGTGAATGTACCTTGGTCTGGTTCTGCATCAGGATTTGTAGGTTATGGATTTGGTGCTTCTAATTCTCCTAATGGTGTGTTTGATAAGAGACTATTTGGAACTTTAAGTATTCAGGAGACTCGTGAAGATGCGGGTATGATTGATGCCGCTCAGTTAGAGCTAGACCTTCTTGGAGATGGATTGGTCGTTCGATCGCGTACACAGTCGGGGACCACCAACAATGAGGTTAGTGTATCCTCGGCGCTTGCGGATGCGTTTGTTATGGGAGCTTTGGCAGCAGGGCCAAGCATCACTATAACAGGTGGATCGGCTTATCTTGATGGTCATCGTCTAGAAGTCGTAACCACCACTTTGAACTTAACTGATAACACTACTAATCGTATCTATCTCAATGCAAGTGGACTAATTATATCATCTACTCTATCTTGGGCGAACATTATTGCTGGGCAACTAAATGATCCAATTCTACGTCTCTATGAAGAGGTTATTTCTGGAGGTTCTGAAACCTCTCGTGTAGATCTGCGAGAGTATGTCGGTCATAAACGTGACGCAGCGATGGGTGTAGTAGCCCTTAATGTTAATAAACAGGCAACTATTGGGGCAACGTCTGGTGTATCTTTAACTATCACTGGATCAGGATCGTCTGCGAGTCAACCTAGTTTATCTGTTGTTGGTGGTACTAATAGCGGTAAGGCCGCAGACTTTATTGGCGGTACTCCTAATGGATATGGGTTGACAGCACTAGGTACTGGTACTGGTAATGGTATTGGTGCTACTGGTGGTTCGTCAGGTGGAACTGGTGTAACTGCTACTGGAGGAGGTGGGAATAGTGTTGGTTTAGATGCACTAGGCACTGGTACTAGTGCTGGTACTTATACTGAGGGCGGCACCACTAGTGGCCCAGGACTAATAGCTCAAGGTGGTGCACCGAATGGTGATGGATTACAAGGTATCGCTGCTGGTACCGGAGTTGGACTTAAAGGTACCGCATCTTCTACGGCTGGTAGTATTGGCGTATATGGAGTAGGGGCTGGAAATAACCCAGGGGTAAAAGGCTCAGGTGCCGGCTCGGGCGCTGGTGGCACATTTATAGGTGGTAGTTCAACCGGAGTAGGATTGACTGCAACCGGAGGTTCCTCAGGGGCAACCGGCATAACTGGTATCGGTGGTGGTGGAAACTCGATTGGTGTTAATGGTACCGGGACTGGTACCGGGGCAGGGGTTAGTGGTACTGGTGGAACAACTGGCCCAGGAGGATCTTTCTCCGCAGGTACTGCTGCGACAGGCGCCACTCCTCAAAATGCTGCGATATTGACTAATGGTAATTTGGCTCTTGATGGAGCCGAACCAAATGCTACTGTAGGATTTACCGATAAGCTTACTCCAATAAATATAGTTAAAGCTTGGGCCTACATCTATACTGATGGTGCTGGTAATGTGAGTATTACTGATGGGTTTAATGTGACCAGTGTATCAGTGAGCACTCAGACCGTTACTCTTACTATTGCTGACAATATGGTCGATTTAAAATATGGTGTGGTTTTTGGTGGCGGGTCAGCTCAATTGGGTGGTGGTATTATATTTCCATATGAGAAAGGCAATCTACGTGCTGTAGGCACCATTGGTATTGGTGCATTCGCATTGTCTTCAGGACTATCACCAACCCAAGTAGATTTTAGTACTGCCCAGACTGATTTTAGTGTATGGATTATTGGACGGCAATAGCCTGATAAGTAACTGTGATAGGTTCACTATATTTACAATCTAAATCCAGCGCTCGGCCAGTTCCGGTACCAACGATTTTATTTGTAGATTCTCTATAAACAAAATCCAATGATTGATAGTCGAGAGTGACCTTACGACACCAAATTAAATCTATTGGGAAGCAGGTCATAATCCCATTCCAGGTAACCACGGCCCGAGCAACTTTATTCTGGCCCTCTAGGGCAAATTGATCATTCTGACTTAGACACATTCCAGTACCGACATATGATCCGGTATCTGATACGGAGGAGATAGTCAAGACTGATTGATAGATTAATGAATCATGCTGCGGTAGCATCACCACAATCTTCGTATTCCAAGATCCAAGAAACCTAGGATCTAGAGTCGGTCCACAACCTACTACTACCATTACTACCATTACTGTCCATTTCATATGTTCTCCATTGTTACAATGTTCAATAATAAACATTGTTTGCGCTTAGCGCCATCTATCAATTGCAAGCCGCGAGCCGGCGAAGGTGTTTAGATAGATAATATGACTACTAATCATTATGAGTCATTATTGTATAGGTAGGATCTAATTATTAATATGCTCAATAATTAATGGGCGGTCGCATTGTGAATGCAGTATGAAGTAGTTGGTCTATGTATTGTGTTCTAGTTCACTTTGGAAGATAGGATAACTATGGAATTAACATTGGTTAATGTTATTGCAGATATTGAAAAGGTTGCAAAAGAGAATAATATTGAGCCAAGCGAGATGACTATTTCTCAATATTCTAAATATGGTGGTCATTTTGATGGTCGACTACTAAGAAAGATTGGTGGTTTCCAAGCTATTATTAATGAGGCTTATAGGGATCAAATTCATTGTGATTTTAATACCAAGCAATATCTAGACAGACGCAGAAACTATGTTAATAAATTGGAGCGTCAATTAGGGGACTGGAACTATCTTTTGCGTGAATTTGAACACTCTTGGACAAGAGTGTTCAATGAGGTCGGTCCAGTTTATGTTTCTAAGTTGACGAAGCCCTCTCTACCTAAGGCTTATAATAAGGAACGTCAGAATGTAGCGTTTGTCTCTGACTTACATCTCGGCTTGCGCATTGATCCAGAAGAAGTTGGTTCAAATAAATATAATTGGCAAGTTGCGGCTCGGAGACTTGGTAAGTATGCGGAGCAAGTGGCTACATATAAGATTGTTCATCGAGATGAGTGTCCAATTCTTCGTTTATGTCTTGGTGGTGATCTTGGACAGGGCGTGATTCATCCAGATTACGGAACTGATGAAATTACACGTCAGTGTTATGGGATTTATCTATACTTGGCGAGTATGATTGATTATTGGAGGCATCATTATCAGCGAATTGAGGTAGAATTTACTCCCGATAATCATATGCGGATGCCGCATCGTGGCCCAGATCGAAATTTTACACAGAAATATGATAGTTTTGCCACTATCGGAATTCTTCTACCTCTTCAAGCTGCATTTCGTGGAATGGATGATGTTGTTTTTCATCCGACTAAGTCTGGTATATCTACTTTTGATGTATTGGGACATAAATTTGGGATGACTCATGGGGACACGCATATTTATGCTGGAAACGTAGGGAAATCAGTTGACGTAAAGAATATTGCGAATGAGATCTTAAAGTTAAATGCTGCTCAAGTAGATCATCGGCCCTATGATGCTATGCTCTTAGGACATGTTCACACCCCACTTTTCATGTATTTGAATGAGGCAGATACATTTTTAATTATTAATGGATCTGGTAGTGGATCTGATGGGTATGCAGTTTCACAAGGATTTTTTCAGGGACGGCCTCATCAGATAATTTTGGAATCAACTGTACAATATCCTGTAGGAGATCTTCGTATGGTCGCGCTGGATGATGCAGATAACGAGCCCAGGTATGAGAAAATTGTTCCAGTGTATAAGTATGGACTAGAAATACCTAAGACCACCAAGTAGCTGAATCAGTAAATACGTTTGAGGCCGCCCTTGGGCGGCCTCATGATTATTAAGAATCTAATTAAGTTTAATAAACCAATAGTCGTCCATGGGATTCAATCCAACGTGTGGCGACATCTATAGAAGATCCGTCCGGACGTAAACAATGCCATCCTAGATAATTAGGATCATAATCAGCATTTAAGCATGGTTTATGAATAATTAATTTGATCTCTTCATTATTAAGCGGTATCAACCAGATTTGACCAATCTTAATCATCTAATAATCTACCACATTCAATGATATGTCCGGTAAAATATAAAGTAGTACCAGTTGATGATACGCATTGATAATAACCTGGATAATATTCATCTTCTATAATTATCTTTACATAGATAGCGTACTCATCCATATATTGACCAAGTAGATCCACTTCCCAGACTTGTCCAGGTTTAATCATTAACTATCTAGTCTCCAATTACGCCAAGTAGTTGAAGTTGCACGTAATACAGAGATTTGTCGTTTTGCTTCAACCTTACCCGATCCATGGCAAGTGTAACAGTTAACTCTAGGGTTGGATTCGCAGAAAGTTATTTGGCTTCCGACCGCTAATCCATTACAAGCCTTACATTTACAGCTAGGACAATAGATTTTTGCTGTGTCGAATTCGCTAATTTTAACATTGGCTTCAAAGGTAGATTGGCAGTCAGGACAAGAATAATCATATATAGCCATAATTAACCCTCATTATTAAAAATTCGTTTAAAGATCGTGTCAATATATTTATGATCATCTATAGTAATGTTTTCTTGTAAGGTACCATCTATAGCTGCTCGTTGAACTTCACTATAGGCGGCTTGGCGGTTTAAACCTGACTGTATTAGATTAAGTAACGTAGTTTGTGATTGGCGATAGTCCTTACTTATATCTAAGTTGGCTTGCATTTTATCTTTATCCACAGTCAGACCATTTAGAATAGATAAAAATCTGGTAAGCATGAAATCTAATGCAATAGTTGTATCTGGTGCAATAATTCGTTCGACTGATGAGTGAGAGAGATCACGCTCTCCCCACAGAGAAATGTCTTCTAATGCACAGAGAGCATACCCCCTAATGAGTCGGGCCATTCCACATAAATTTTCTGCGAGAATAGGATTACGTTTATGTGGCATCGCAGAAGAACCTTGCTGCTCTTTAGAAAATGGCTCTGCGAGTTCAGCAATCTCTGTTCTTTGAAGATTTCGAATTTCCGTAGCAAATCGTTCAATAGAAGAAGCGCAAATGGCGAGGGTGGTGAAAAATTCGGCGTGGCGGTCTCTAGGAATAATTTGGGTTGATACAGGCTCCATTTCTAGATCAAATTCTTTACAAACAAATTCTTCCACAACCGGAGATAGATGGGCGTATGTACCTACTGCCCCCGAGATTTTTCCAGTGGAGATACCATCGATTGCCTGAATTAAACGATTAATATTTCTTTGAGTTTCTGTGTACCAAGATGCGATTTTAAGACCAAGAGTAATTGGCTCAGCATGCATTCCATGAGTACGACCGATCATTGGGGTATGTTGATACTCATAAGATAGGTTCTTAAGTTTACTTAATATCTCTTGAAGATCATTTAAGAGCACCATTCCTGATTCTTTAAGTAATAAAGATAGAGTTGTATCCATCACATCTGATGATGTCATTCCGTAGTGGATATATCTCATTAGAGGGTGATGAATACTCTCTGAAAGGAAAGCTAGGAAAGCCGTGAATTCATGTTTAGTTTGAGATTCTAATTTTTCAATTCGTTGTGTGTCTGAATTAGTAATCTCCGGAATAGATGGTAGATCTCCTGTAGGAACAATATCAGCAATCATCATACCCTGCAGTGCACTCAATTCAATATCCACCCATTTCTGGTATCGGTTAGTAGATGACCAGATTTTGCTCATTATGCCTCTAGTATAACGGTCGATCAATTTGTCTCCTCGATATTAACTGAATTGCAAAGAATGGGCTTAACTGCCTGTACATAATCGTTTAGTAACTCTAAATCTTCGCCACCAGGGACATTTTTGGCTTTGCCCCAGCTTTTTACTAGTAAGTCGAAAATGAATTGTCTCGCAATTTGGCCCATAAAAAATACTAGGAGTGATCGCTTATCTTCGATTTTATTATCTGTTCCGGCCCGCGTTTTAAAGTGTTTGATTAATTCTGACTCTGACTTTGATATACCTAGATAGTGTAGATATAAGTCTTGAGCCTTTTGAGTTAACCATTGGACTGGTAATAGATCTACAGTCACTAAGTCTGATTTACATAATTCAGTTAGACATGACTGAAAGACCATTTCATCGCGAGTAGATTTCCACTCTTCGGTAACTTGCTTAGTTATTTTAGTGATTAGTTCAGCATAGGTACTAACGCCATGAATTTTAGCTAGTTCTAAATCGTCTGGTATCTCTCGTTTATAAATTTGATTAACAGTGAGTTGAACCATCCCCTTTTTTCCACGCATCTCTGGGGTAAATTGTTCATTAAGAGTAATATTAACAACTGTAGTCTCTCCATGAACCATATCAAGAAGAGCCTCGTACATTTCCGGAATACGGAAGGTTTCTGGACGCATTAACCATTTATTGTCTTCAAAGGTCCCCTGAGCCCATGGTTGTAAATCAATTATAGACTTAGCACTAATAGACACTACCATATCCGGCTGAACAGAAGCTCCATCGGCTTCTGGTATAAGAATTACTGCCTGCTCACGTATTTGGGCAAGTTGATTTTGGACTAGATCTTGAAGGATTTTGTCTGGATGTTTAGGCATCTTAATAGTAAGTGGTGAAGTAATTCCGGGCGGTGATCCTTGTTTCCAGATGACAACTGGCTCAGGGCAAAATCTAGTATTTAGCGTGTAACTACTAATACCCTCTTCAACTACTATGAAATCAATTAGTAGTGTAGACTTTTTCTGGGCCTTTAAGTGGTCTCTGATTATTTGAGTAAATACCGGCTGATAGAAGGTTGCTAGTCCACCTGATAGCTTAACTACTCGATCCCGTGGTGGATGACGATATCCACCTTTAGTGGCCGCACGTATTAAAGTTTCAGGTAGTTTATCCTTATATTGATTCCAATATGCTTGTAATGCTGGCTCAACTATAGCTTTATCTAAAACTAATTCTAATGATTCGACGGTGGTTTTATGATCGGTAGGTGTGTCTGTCATAGTGTGTCTTATGGTGATGGGGGATATGCATCCCATGAAGGTAAAGTAGTCTGTGCGATAAACTCATCGAAAGTCATATGGCCCATATGTTCGATCCAGTCAGGATCTTGTTCGGCCCAACAATAATGAAACCAATAACGGAACATATAGTTTAGTTCGGTCATATTTGATCATTGATGTTCGTATTTAGACAGATTGGTTTCAGCTCGTACAATAGCACTTTATGAAGTTTACAGGTAAATAGATGATTATATGCTGATTCCCAGACCATATTCGGAGTACTGTGAATCAGACCTGCCCACTCAGAATATGTTGCATTAAGTTCTTTAAGGGCCATCCACCAGACAAGTGTATCTAAAACTAATTTTTCGTGTTCAATTGGGTTCCTGAATCTATATTGTTTTTTGCTCATGACTCACTTGTTTGTAATTTACTCATCCCGTTGACTTTAATTACAGTCCATATCTGATCAAAGTTGATTTGATCTTGAATTTGTGGGTTATGTGTTACAATAATGATAGTACTCTTACCTTTGACTCGCATATGTTCAAGGAAATTGAAAGTAAGTTGAGAGCTGGCTGTATCCAGATTAGCGATTATCTCATCAAGAAAAAGAGTATTAATCCCAACCCCATGACGATTAGCCAGCTCCCAAAAAGCGCCAATAAATGCCAACGTAATTTGTTGTTGCTCCCCTCCACTATATAAGGTAAAGGGAACATCATGTTTTTGCCCCTCACGAACCATGATTTGAATATCAGCAGTAGGCTCACCATCAGCTTTCTCACGATATTGAGTTACCCAAATAGATACATTATGGTCGGTAAGAATTAAAACATAATCTCGTAAGACTTGATTTAATTCATCGAGTATGGTATTAAGTTTCCAAGCCTTAAATCCTTTATCACCAAATAACTTATCTATGGCCTGGCGATATACGATCGCCTCTGAAATTTGCAAGCCACGTGCCGCTGATTGCTGAATAATTTTCCGATGGGCGTCGTGCTTTTTCTGCTGTTCGTGCCATATTCGGGTCTTGTCCTCGTATCGCGCTTTTTCTGATAAAAAGGAAAGGCGCGTCTGGGCCTGTTGATCGATGCGATGTTGCGGGCTATCGCCCGATTTCACCTTCTCATTACGCAATCTTTCAATTTCCTGATTTAATTGATAAACGTCGACTACTAATTGGTTTATTTGATGATCAATAATACTTTTATTGGCAGAATACTCTACACTTAATTTATCGAGATCGTTTTTAATCCTCTTTTCTTCATCTTGATTAAGTAAGATAAGTTTTTCAGTGAGTAGCTTAACTTTCTCTTCCTGTTCCTTAATCTCTATTTGAAGTAGATTTCGATGTCGATTTAGGTGTTCGATGGTTATTGTAGAGCGGCATCGTGGACATTTACCCGCTCCGGTTAATAATTGTTCTAAATCGAATCGCCGAGCCTGAGCTACCCCTCGATATTCAGCAATTTTAGTTTCTAAATTTACTAATTCAATATTTCTAGGGTGATCTTGTATTACTCTACAATCATCAATATATTTTTTAGTCAAAGATTCTAAAGGTTCTTGTAATTGTTGTTGAAGTATGGTTTTTTGACGGATTATCTGTGTATATATATTAATTTCCTGCTCTAGTATTATTAGTTTCTTATCCCATTCGCATTTTTCAACGCTGAGTCTAGCAATACTATCGTCACATGTGTCAATTTTTACTTTTAAATCATTAATTTGTGTTTGCCACTCTATTAATTTTTTAGGATCTTGTGCTTCTAATATAGTTCCACTGGTTCTGAGACCTATCAATTGTGCGTCAACTTTATCTTGTTCAGTTTCTAAGGTATGAATATCTTCTCGTACTTGTTCTACACGTTTAGTCCAAACGTGTAGATTGGCGAGATCGGTAAGGACTTCTAGTCGTTCTTTATGGGTGCCTCGAATAAATTTAAGGCTTTGACGTTGTGCCATGTATCCTATATTAATGAATTGATCATAATTTAGGCGTAAAATCTCTGTAATTTTACGACGGGTAGCTTTTAGATCCAAACGATAAACACCGCTTTCGGAATTAGTGTTCCGTTCATCTTTCCAGGTAGATCCGTCCCATCGTTCTAAATATACATCAGTACCGCTATAATACGATCCCTGACTATGCAATTCAGAAGGTTCATCATAGTCATCCGGACATTTATCTGTTTTTCGCCATTTCTTAGTGTCTGTAATGCGCCATTTTTGTCCATCGTCGTCTAAGAAAATAATTCGTCCGAATGCTCTCCCTAAAAATTCATTAATGATTGCTTCGCCTATTTCTCCACTAGGGTTTTTGCCAAAAAGTATCTGGCAAATTGCATTGAAAAAAGATGATTTTCCAGCTCCGTTACTAGTTGATCCGCGGTCTTGATTGAAGCCATTTAGTAAACATAATCCTTGATTATTCAAAGGGATATTATGATGTACACCATAGCTAAAGAATCCTGTTGGATTACAAGAGAGGAGTTGCGGCATTGTTAATATAACCCAGACCTAAATTTTCTAGTTTTTCTAAATCTAATCCCTTGGCGAGTACAGGCCCTTGCAATACAAGATAGTCTCGCCATTCATCAGCTTCAGTTCGACGTTCTGGTTTAATAGATGTTGTTAGCTGAATGTCAAAATCCAAACGAATTCGTACTACTCGTGCCCTAGTCTCTTCCTTAATTTTGTTTTCCCAGTCATGTGGAATAATTCCATCGAGACTTTTTGAGGTTCCTGATAGATGCAGTTGTACTAAATTATCTTTCCATTTGGATCGGTTAATAGTAATTAATTTGATTAAGTCTTCTATTTCATTAATACGAGTATGATGAATAAGGAATTGGGGTGCATGTGATAAAATGTGACATACCTGGATTTGTTTGATCGGAGTTCTAGAGAGAGTAATTAAACAGAATCCGCGTGGGCTTCCGACATCTCCCCAGTTATGTTGCATCGGAGCACCAATATAGTATCCGGTAGTATTTTTTAAAGGTAGTTTCTGATGTTTATGATTATCTCCGCCCAAAACTAAGTCAAATTCAGGATAGTCAATCATATGATGGCTAATTCCATCTTTAACTGGAGTCTTGTTTTCAAAAGTACTTCCAATAATCATCCCATGGAAAATACAAATATTCCAAGGAATTGATTTATCAAAGGTAAATTTAGGGATTTCGTGCTCGGCCGGGATAGCGTGTATAGCAATTGGTGTTCCATGTTTTGATGGGACCACCTGGGTCCGAACAGTATCTATGACTGTTAGATGTTTTAAGTCTGAGTTATAAAGATTAATATGAGACATCGAATGTCCATTGTGGGCATTCTTAAACCAATAATCATGGTTACCTGATAGTAAAATACCAGGAATGCCTAAATCAGATTTCCTTTTAAGGGCGCGATCTGCGCGTTGTCTAGTGATGTCCAATGGGTTACGAGAAACAAAGCGATCACCAAGGAATAACCAAAAGTCTACTTGGTGTTGAAGAAGCAGTTGGTATGCTTCTTCTTCAACTGCTTCAACATCATCTCCATTGATTCCATCTTTATATTCATGATGATGAATATCTGAATAAGCTAGAAATGAGATAGAATCGTTCATATTAATCCCACTTATTTAAATGGAATAGTAACTTCTCTACGACATGTGGTGGATAATCAATAAGTTTTTGCCAAATTTCGGTTCTAGACAGATGATCGTATTGACCTGATCCTTCTAGAACATCATAGAGGATCTGATCCTCTGAACTCCATCGTTTCTTCTGAATTAGTTGTGGGCACTGCTGCTCATATCGATTTGAAAGGAACTTTCGATATTGTTTCCACCCACGTAAGTTACCACATCGTTCAATGGTTGATAATGGGTATGCTGCATGTTCAAAAGGACTCATATGTCCTGAAGCCAATAATTCATCGTGTCGTTGAACGTCTCGAACTTGATCTACAACTCCTTCATGGGTTTTATATGAAACTCGTGCACATCTAGCTGTAGTAAACTTGACCAGGGATTTGATTGGAAATGATCGTCTTTCTTCGTCTGTCACGTATGGTAGGTGCCACCAATCCCCTGGTATAGACTTAGGTTCACAAGCATTTAATTGATACAACATCTCTTTAGCTAGAGCGACAAATTCTGGTTGAGCAGCATTATCAGTACGTAAATTGAAAAAATTATCCCAATCAGTAGCAGTGATAATACTGCTAATTAGCTGGAATGGTTCAGTGACTCGATTAGTGTATTCTTTATGTAAGCCAAGATTATTAAGATTTTGAGCATGTCGGAGAGCATCGTCCCTCGCTGATAACCACTCCTGCTCCGCTGCGTCTCGGGCTTGCCCAATCAATTCAGAATTAGCCATCATCCCCCTTTCATTCTGACCCCAAAATAGAGGCTTGGCTGGATTATCTTTAATCTGATTAATAACTTTCTGTATTGGCAAAGCTCTAGAACTAGCTGCCCCACGAGAGAAAACTCGATGAGTCATAACCTCCGCATGAATAAATCGTGGGTATACCAGAGAGAAAGTGGTTAGCCGGATTTCATTGGGAGGCAAACTGTCTTCGATAATCTTGACAGTAATCATCTATTTATTTTTCTTTTTAGAATGTACTTCTTTCCAATGTAAGGTACAATCCATTGCCTGCCATAAGGCTGCTCGTAAACCATTTCCACCGTCCTCAATTAATCTCTCCATAATATGTGCCGCATACCAACTATGTAAATCTTGTAAAGTTGACTTTTCGTAATTGAAACATCCGTCTTTATTGAATTGCATCATAAGATTGCCTTAGTTTTAGTATGTAAATCTATAGCTAACAGTGGATATTTAGTCTTGTATGTTAGCATAGGTTTCGATGGGAAATTAGTCGTAGTTCGTATCTAATACAAAATGATCACAAATGGTATGCTTACCTATTTCATCGTTTAATCGTGTATAGAATTATTATCCACGTTTGGATCCTACCCATTTGATTGCATCTTCTATGTCTAGTTTATACTCTGCAGCAATACTGAATAGAACGAATAGAGTATCTGCTAATTCTTTCTGAGGATCGCCTTTCTTTCCACGAAGCGATTCAATAAATTCTGATGCTTCTAGATGTAGATAACACCCACCATGGCTCCAGTCTCTTTTCCATCCTTTAATCTTAGAGTATTCCAATGCTCGCCGCGCAGCTACATTAGCATTCATCTTAGTATACCAAGTTTCATTTTGATTTGATTAAGAGGTTTAGTAGTGTATGTTTCACAGAATGGGCATTCTAGGACTGCTTCTGATCCATTCAATTCCATCTTAATAAATAGATAGCGATTTCCAAATGCACATTGTGGGCAATGTTCACCAGTAGCAGCTACATATTTTTTACCATTGACTATGATTAATTTTTCGTCACCGGGACGTGGTAGTTCTTGGAATTCGTAGGTAGCCATTAATCTTCCTTTAGGTTAAAATGTTTAGTCATGTTTCGATAAGGCTTACTGGCTTCAATGTTTTTAAGTAGTATATTGACCATTCGACTTGTTTCAGTCATAGTTGGTATTAATGTAGATATATTAGTGCGCACTATCCCATCATCGATTCTAGATAGTTGTTCGGACATAAACTGACAATTGTCGAGGGCAACTAAATACTGACGTAGACGACGAACTACGTCCAATAATTCTGCATCGGAAATTGACTGCATTGCTTCTATCACAGAATTAGATGGCAAGGGCATAATTTGCTCTCCCGCAAGAACGGAGGGCGCTATAATCCTCCGGACGTAAATAGGTAACACTACTTAATATAACTAGGCATCCTTGATGTAGAATTGGTTCAGAAACCGTACCAGTAGCATTTAATATAGTCATAATGCGATTAGCTGTAGGGACATCTTGAGCATAAAAACTGCTTATAGGAATACCATTTTTGGCTAAGATTGGAAATACTGCAGATACATTTAATTGATTGTCACCTGGTCGGAATTTATCTTCTTTAACTTGTCCCACTAAGAAGGCCAGTTGGTTATCTAATAATTGTGTGTTGGCCCGCGTAGCTAGTGGACTCCAGATATTGATCATGTGTCCATCTATATGGTCGGCGATTCGTAGCTGTAGAAAAGGATCATTGTTTTTGGTGGTCTTCATCGTACGTTGTTCAACTACCCCAAATAAAATAGCACGGGTGCCCGGCATTTGATCATTGAGTTGACTCGGGGTAATGAAGTTGATATTCGGAAATAGCCCAAGTAGAGGTTGGTATTGCATTACCGGATGCGAAGATATATAGAAATTGAGTACACCCTTCTCTAGTTCTAGTCTCTCAGTTTCTAGATAATCTATCGGCCATGGGGTTATAACCTTTAGCACTTCAGTTCTAATGTCTGTTAATGATAATTTATTTTGGAATTTCTTAATTAATCTTTGGATAACTTCAGTGTTTTCAACCTTACTTTTTTGATTGATAGATGGATCCCAATTGAATGCTCCTGCTTTTACCAAATTTTCTTTAGTGAGCTTAGTTACCTTACTATAGGGAGCCATACGAATACAAAAGTCCAAATAATCAACATATGGCCCATTCTTAACTCGTTCTTTTAAGATTGGTTCTACCGCTGCCTCTCCAAGTTGCCTAATTGAATAAAGGCCCATATATATGTTTTTACCATCTGTATGAAAGTAAGATTGCGAATTATTGATATGAGGTGGCTGTAACTTCACACCTTTTTGGAGTATAGACGATAAAAGGATTTTGAGCTGATCTGAATCGTCTAGATTAACATTTAATAAGGTAGTATAGTATTCGGTTGGATAGTGAGTCTCCAACCATGCAGTCACATAAGATATAAAACTATATCCTACTGAATGACCTCGATTCCAATTGTAGCGGGCCGACCCAGCAAGACGTCTGGTTACATCATCCATGAATTCTTTTGAATATCCATTTTGGATGCCACGTTGAACTAATTTTTCTTGCACAGCTTTAAATTTAATAGCGTCCTTTTTTCCGATAGCAGCCCGATATTCATCTGCCTCCTCGTCGTTGAAGCCGCCAAGGATTTTTGATAACTCCATGATTTGTTCCTGATAAAGAGCGATACCGAAAGTATCGGCAAATATCTTATCTAGATTAGTATGCCAACTAGTGACTGGTTCTCGTCCGTGTCTACGTTCAATGTAGTCATCTACCATACTTTTACCATTTGAACCAGAACCGGGTAGCAGAGGACCAGGTCGGTAAAGTGCATTTAGAGCTACTAAGTGGTTGAAGCACTCTGGTCTTAATGCTTTGGTCGTAGCCCGGATGCCAGGACTATCGTATTGGAAGACTGAAACAAATTTAGTTTCGGCTACGGTGGTATAAGTTGCGGCATCATTTAATGAGATACATTGATAGTCATCAATGACTTGTCCATAACGCTCATTAACTAAATTTATGGTTTTTTGAATTAAGTCGAGAGTACGTAGACCTAACATGTCTAGTTTTAATAGACCTAATTCTCCTAGATCACGCATATCATATTGTGTGACTAGATGGCCGTCTTTAGAATCTCGTAGAAGAGGTACATGGTTGATAATGGGATCATTAGAGATTACAATTCCTGCTGCATGTTCGCCAAGGTTTCTATTATTTCCCTCTAGACGTTTAGCAACGTCGATCCAATCTGGGGTCTGAGCCATTAATTCGCGAGCAGTCTTATTTCCATCTAATACTTCTTCTAGGCGATCATCTTTTGAGAGATCACCTAATAATTTACCTAGACTTTTTCGTACCGCAGATGGAACTCCTAACCCTCGTCCAACATCATCAGCTGCACCTTTAGCTGCCATTGACTGGAAGGTAACAATCTGGGCAACCCGGTCCTTTCCATATTTATCTACAATATATTCGATTACTTCTTTACGGCGTTCCTTAGAAATATCTGTATCAATATCTGGTAGATCTTTACGGCCTTCATTAATGAATCGACTGAAAGGTAGATTATGTTCAATAGGATCAAGTCCAGTAATATACGTACAATAGCACACTAATGATCCCATAGAGGATCCTCGGCCAATTGGCTTGATTATACCACGTTTCCCCATGGCATCTACAATGTCAGCAATGATTAAGAAATAAGAAGAAAAGTCTTTTCTTCTAATCATGTTTAATTCGAATTCTAGACGTTCTCGGTGAAGTTTACTCTCTCCTAGTCCACGAGTACAAAGACCTTGGAAGGTTTTAAAATAGAGAAGTTCATGGCAGGTCTCGTTATCGATAACATTTCCAAGCTCATCTCGATAGCTTGGAATAATTGATTTCTTAGTCTTAGAGACTAGAGAAAATCCATAATCGTCTACACGTTGTGCGATATTTAGAGTAGTGGTTAGAGCATGTTCAGGAATACATGCAGTTTCTGCGGTTGTATACATTTCTTGTGGGCTCTTGAACCAATATCCACTACCAGGAAATGTCCATCTTTCAGCACTTTGGATATTTTTACCTGTCCCGATGGCAAGTATTACCTCATGAGCTAGTGAGTCACTTTGTTCAGTATAATGGGAGTCGCCCGTCATTACGATTCCAATGCCCCGTATTTTTCCAAAGTCAATCAGGGCGTTTCGAACAATCTCCTCTTCTTCTATATTATGATCCATTACTTCCAGATAAAAATCCTCTCCGAAGAGATTGCGCATTCGATCGATCTCTTCTAAAGCTTTGGCTTGATTGCCAGCTACAATTAATCGTGAAGTACGAGAGGCAAGACACCCGGAAAGGACAATAAGTCCGTCTTTATATTTAGTTAGAATCTCATCGTCAATTCTAGGTTTATAATAGAACCCCTCTCTATAAGCAAGAGTGGATAGTTGTTTTAGATTTTCATATCCAGTACGATTTTTGGCTAATAAGGTAAGATGATAATAAGCCGAACTGAGATCCCCGTTTTTGGCGTTTTCTTGTGCTTCTCCTTTTTTAGTATAAGTACGCCCGAAACGGGAATCAGGAGCCACATACGTTTCCATACCAATTATGGGTTTAATTCCGGCATCTGTACATTGTTTGTAAAAGGAAATAGCATTATGCAAATTACCATGTTCAGTAATCGCTACGGCAGGCATCTCGAATTCTTTAGCCTTTTTAACTAAATCTTCTCTACGTGAGATCCCATCTAGTAGACTAAATGTGGTATGCACATGTAAAGATACGTAAGATTTATGATCCATATTAATGTGATATATACATCGAGAGTATGGTGCCCATACAACTACCAATTGCGACTGCGATCAATAGTATTGGTTTACGAGCATATTCAATTACAACTATTCCACCCAACACATGAATGAAGGCTCCAACCAATACTGCAATAAATACCTGATTAGCATTAACAGCCTTAATATAAAATACCCATAAAAAATCGCATGCTGCAATTCCTAAAACCACTAAGCACCACAATTTAACCTTAAAACTCATCGATTTATTTCTCGCTCGAATGATCTATAAACAGCAGTAACGATCTTACTTAGACGTTCATCTATGATTATAATATTAGTACTAGCTATTAATGAATTAGTAGCTCCGATCACTGCATTATATCTTTTTCCTATTTATAGTCAGGATAATTTAGATTAATAGGTGGATCCATTCTGGTCATATATAAAACCCAGTTTTGCGAGATCAAATCCTAGTTTTACGAGAAACTCGTCCAAACTCATTGTATGACGATAAGTACAACCAGGCTGATAATACAAAGCTCGTGCCTCCAATAAGCCATTTGGAATTATTGGCCAGCGATTTAATAAAACATGATAAGTACTATTACTATCAGGATCTTCAATGCGCTTCTGATAGGTAGTAGTTCGTACTAATTCACCTTCTTTGGGGAAGCAAATTTTATCGAATCTAACCCAACCATTTTCATATCGTTCTTTGGTCCTAAATTCTTTAGCTTTGTAGGTATGCATCGAAGCCAGTCTTTTGAAGGAAATCAACTAGAGTTATTGACTGTCTATAATCAGTCTGCTTCCAGGCCACACAAGCATTTAATAATCCTGGTGGAGCCATTTGTCGTTTACTCCATCTATCAAATTCATCTTTACTAGTGATTGGATTAAATCCAGTGGAAAATCCAGCCCAGTAATTCTCAAAAATATATAAAACTTCAAAAATTACATGCTCCATACCATTTAAATCTAGATTCGTGATATTAGTTATGAATATTTGTGGTGTGCCTTGTGGTGTCATCGAATTAACTCGATTTCATGTTGAATAATATGACAATAATCATCATATGAGATTATATTAGCTCGCCATTGTTGGTAGAGCATGGAGGTTACAATTGACCACTCTTTGAAAGTCAATGGGTATTCCTTACCACCACAAGATTCGCCTTCTATCCATCCACAGTGTAAGCAGATGTATTCGTTAAAGTCCCTGGAATAATGGAGTTCACGATAGCAGTTTGGGCAGCTTCCAAATCGGTAAGTTGAATGCCACATTTAATTAGAAAGGTGTCAAAGGGAAGATTATAGTTAGTAGTACACCATAGATTATATAATTTTCTAAATCGCCAATCACGTATGTAAAATTGATCTAAGCCATAATCCCAAAGCTGAATAGCATAGTCCGTAATCATATGCGGATAACCTATACAAGTTATCCATGTTAGGTTATCCATGTCCTGTTTAGTCAGTATTTGATAATGACATAGGGTTTGATCGGAACTTGAAGATATATGACTAATAGCATAGTTTCTGATTGGTCTTAAGAATTCTGTGTGCTCTGCATTAGACATGGAATGCAATTCACTTTCTCGCCCACTCTAGAAAAAGAAGAGACCGTCTCAGAGCAGATACAACATTGAGCTGTAATTATAAATGATTCTTTATTAGGTATACGACTTTGGGGGGCCATTGTCGCAATCATTTTGGTTACATCTTCTAGGCATTCACGAGGAAATTGATCTAGTGCTGTCTCACCATTATGAAGAATTGGAATAATTTGCTGATTGACAATTTGAATACCATTTAGTGTATAAGTTGATTCTGATGAAAGTCCTTGATCAAAGAGCGGGATTAATCGTGTTTGCCCACCATTGATTAAACCATAGTCTTTATAATAAGTTCCATCTCCAGATAAAGTAAATCCCAATTCTCCTAATAGATTTTGAAATCTAACTAGGCTTTGGAGTGCTGGGCTTGTGTTTTCCATTGACATCCTCTAATAGAATACAACTATGTCGTATCCATTTTTCCGATATACTACTTAAAGTTACTCCGTTAATCAATAATATATCCCATTTAATGATATTATTATACCATTCATATTGACTCATAATTGGTTGTTTAAAGATCCACCTGACCACTTGACGATTGGTTAATATACCTTTGAGCCCAATCAAACTATGAGGACTGGCTGGCTTACCATCTTCCCAGAATAAATCTAATTGGACGATTTGCCAAATTTGACCAATTTTTGGATTAATCATCACTTTGTTCTATAGCGAGATAATGCTTCTTAATCTTTTCCTTGGCGCGTTTAAATAACCTAGTAATCCGTGGTCTTGACACACCCATAATCTGTGCAAGATAGATGTGGAGACCGTCAATATGACGAGTTTTATTTAGCTCATTACTGTTTGTTAGACAGAATTTAATGACTCGATATTCATTACTGGTTAATGTCTTACCATCTTCGATAATCTCTCCAACTTCTTGACTAAGATGATTAGAATCAGCCTCAGTCTCAACATAGGGGTCATATTTGGTACTATCGCTGCCCTGCATGATAGCGGCCCATCCACCTTCTGGATTAGCGCGTTCAATACCGGAATGCATATGTTGATTTTCGTCATCAGATGCATCACCGCCCCCTACATCTATTGGGTCATATAATTCATGATGAGCATAGAACCTACGATGCTTACTAGTGATCCACTTAATCCATTTAGTTAAGAATCCCTGATGGATATCGAATAGATATGGAGTAGCACGGCCACGGTCCCCAATCTTATAATCCTTTATCAAATATTCAATTGCGGTGGATTGCATATCGAGTAAGAGTTGATCAAGATCCATACCTTTAGCCGCACCGGATTTCTTAGCGTGGGTTAATAGATTAATCATTCCTGGTCGAAAGATTTGAAGTAGATTGACAGTGGTATGGTCTCGATCAATTCCAAGTTGGAGCCTACAGACTAAGATGTTAATAATAACATTTTGTGTCGAAATCGGTGTGCCTTTATTAGTCATTAAACTCCAGCATTTGGTCTGGTGTGGGCAGATACTACAATTCTGGTAAGATATACTCATAAATTTAACCTAGTAGTAAGTAATAATATCTTACAGGTTAGTTTCTTTCATACACTAATTTTTGATAATGAATCGGCATGAACAATATGACATTCATCAGAGATCATATAATACATTACAGCTTTTTGTCGATAATGTTGAAGCGTGATTTCAACAATTTGTTGTATTGTTGTATTATTACACATAATACGTACTGGTATAACTCGCTCGATATAGTCTTGGCCTTTATGGACCCAAACACCTTTACCTGGAGATAAAATCGTTAGTCCGCCTGATAATCTTTTAACTTGCTCGTCCCATTGTTTATGATGTCTGGTACGGATCGGTTTCATCGTATCGCCATAGATCGTCGGGACTAAAATCTCATATAAGCTCATCATAAACCCACTTGTAATCTATATAATTATTAAATAACAATAGAATTAATACGGCCCTTTTTGGGCGTGGTGTGACCCTTATTAGATCTCTTACCAATATAGATACGTTCTGGCTCCCCAGGAGGGTCATAATGATCTACGATATTATCAGGTCTATATATGACTACTTGATAATCTGGTGGAAAATGATATAATTTATTGATTAATTCTTTGACAGTCATTATATTGCCTTTACGGAATTTAGTCGTTTCTTAGTTAATTCCAAATAATTAATTTCTGAATCAATACCAATATAATATTGACCAGCTTCTATGGCTGCTACACCCGTAGTCCCACTTCCATTAAATGGATCGAGAACTAGACCATTGGAAGGTGCGGATGCTGCAATAATTCGTCTCAATAAAGCTAATGGCTTTTGAGTAGAATGAGATCCAGATTTCTTCTCAGATTTGGGTACGGTTGGAATGGTCCACATATCTCGCATTTGTTTACCACCATTTAATTGCTTCATTGTTTTATAATTAAATATGTGTTGTAATGGTTTAGTCTTCCATGGAGCTGCCCATAGTAAGAATTCAGTTGAATGAGTAAAATATCGGCAAGCTAGGTTAGGACTAGCGTTAGGTTTAAACCACGTAATTGTATTAAGTAGGTTGAACCCCTGATCACGGAGTTCTTTGCCTAGATCAAATATAATATGATGGGTACCTGATATCCAAATGGTTCCTCTAGGTTTAAGCAGCCATCGGCAGTCAGTAAGCCATTGTGAATAGTCCCATGGTTGATCCCATTGGCCCTTATTAACTGATACTCTCTTTCCGGATTGACATGTTGTTCCACTATTGGAAAGTATATATGGAGGATCGGCGAAGATAAGATCAAATACATTATCACCGCCCCCGCCATTCGCGTTGATTAATTGAGTTCTCATCTTTTGAATTAGATGTATACAATCATCGTGATATAGTCGCCATCTGTCTCCACGAGCATATTCAAACTTGACTAGTTCTTGATCAAATAGATTTAGAACCCCCACAGGATCCATATATACTGGTCGATCGCCCCATCCCATATTATTAATTATCCTTACTTTATCAAATATTATAACTTAAGTCGAATCATTAAAGGCACCACCATTTAACCTGCTTAATAACTTCAGCGAATTGAGGCTCAGTAAGTTCATTTTTAAAGGAGTTTACTGAATAAAGACACCAAGCCACATTACTTTTAATATATCCCAATGAAGGATCCATTTTATCGAGGGAAGGAGAATTCCAAACAGCGTACCCACGCCCTCTACCATTCATTGGAATTTTAGTATAATAACATAGACCGCCTTGTGCTCTCCATAATTCTAAAAGATATGATTCATCTAAATCAAATGGTATACCTTTACTTCGAGCACCAGCTTGTATAGATATAGTTTTCCTTTTAATATAGAACTCTATATCACTATTTTTAGAGGCTAGTTTCAACCTATTTGACCTAAGTTTTTCATATCGAGAAACTGATTCGTGAGAATTAAAACATTCTTTGCAAAGCTTACCTACTCCACCTGATCCATGACTATTCTTGTGGAAGAAAGATATGTCCTTCCACTGTTGACATTTATAACATCTTTTTTGATTTCCGTTAACGGTTGGGCACTGATGCTTTGCCTGCCTATTTCTAAATTCTCGATGAGTTACGGTTGAACAATTAGTGCACTGAATAATAATTGGTAGATGACTACCTTCACATAATGTACTTGGTAGATATCCATATCTAGCTTGAGTCAGATCATCTCTAATTGTAATTAGATGGCGCATATTTGGATGATGAGGATTCGGGTGTTCCTAGGAACCTGTGCTGCCGAACCCTTTATCTCCTCTCTCTGAGGGACGTAATGCAGTTACGGGTTGCATATGAAGATGAGGAATGCGTGGGAAAAATAGAAGTTGAGCAATTCGTTCTCCAGCTTTAACTATAATAGGTTCGTTGGTGAGATTGTATGCCATTACATAAATTCGTCCTCGGTAAGACGGATCTATCACTCCGGGCAATACCAGTAATCTTTTCTTCGAGGTACTACTACGAGCTTGAACAATTGCATATAGATGATTAGGAATCTCTAAATAAAGATCTGATGGAATGTCTGTCCCTTCTTGAGGGGAACAAATTACTTCAGAATCACAAATGATATCCCAACCAGCATCACCTTGCAACTTAGGAGTCAATAGATTAATATGATCTTGTTGTTGAAGGATATAGAATTCATTTATATAACGGATTAATTCGCTGCGTGCTATATAAGCATTTCGTGGTAGACATAGCCATCTATAGTTGAGTTCTCTGGTACGATTATTTTTTGTCTCGGTAAATAATTTACGAAGTTCAAAATCTTTAGAGTCAATTAGGTACTTAGGTGCATCAGTGGTAACTGACGGGGGTATTTGATTATCAGTTGGGAAGTCAATGGCTAACCGATATTCTGGTATAATAAAATTAAAGGTAGGTTGATAATCAAGACCTTTATCATCAACAAAATTTATACCATCAAGCGTACTCTCTTTTAGGATTTCTGATTGATTAAAGATGGTCCAGAGTAGAGATTCGATAGTATCTAAGTTAGTTCGATCAATCTCTAGGCATTCCTCAAAATCCTTAATATTATATGGGTTACGGTATGTTTGGTCGCAATGTTCGCAACATCCAGACCAGTGTCTACAAACACCAGCGGATTCAGTTGGTGTAACTCGCCAACATTGATCACAGATTTTCACTTTCATATATCGCTACCATCTACTGTGAATAATTGTGATCTAACCAAGCTGCTACTTCTGTTAATGATTTGCGTAAAGATGATTCATTCTTTAGATCGTCACACCAAAACCAATTATCTAATGGAATACGATTATCTAGATATACTGACGTACCCGGTTCAATATCTGTTACTAATAATATGGTTTTCACGGTAGTATGAGCAAATTCAATTTCAATCGGTGTGCCAATGGTAGCTATTGTCTTAGGTATACAGGCGATTATAATATTAGCATTATTTAACGCGAATCGATTCATATTTTCAATATATCGCGACCGCCCTAGATCTCTAACTCCCATGAAAGTGTGGATGTATGCTTTACTTGGATCAAAGAATACAGCTGTACGTTTTAGATTTTGTAGCTCTTCTACTAGTAGTCGTCGCCAATTAGAAGGACCAGATCCAAGATCGATCGGTGAAGCAGTATAGATAGTTAAATGTTTATTCATTTAGGTAATCCTATAATTTTATCGAATTGTTTAATGATTACATCATCTGCAGCACTAATAATCGTATGGGTCCGGATTAATTTCTGTCGTAATATGGTATAAATTTTAGACAGATTTTTACTAGCTAATTGAATCCGGCGTTCGAATTGTTTAAGATCAGAATCTCGATTATCACGGGCTCGAAACCAGGCTCTGGCCATTATGGTACGCATGTCCCCAGCATTGATTTCAATAATCTCAGGAAGGTAAATCCAATATTGATCTAGTAGAAATTGGACTTGCTCAGAAGATCGGGGGAATCCATCGATAATAATAAGATTAGTGGGGGCTTGTTCGATTTGTTTAGTAAGTTCAGATCGTAGTTCTTTTTCTAGTGGACATAAATCATATTGTTCTGTTTCAGTCCACTGCTGTCTGGTGGTTAGAGAGCGGGCAATATCACCTGTAGAAATATAAGTGCCATTGTTTTTTGTGCTAATTAATTTGGCCGCGTGAGACTTACCGCTACAGGGTAGTCCAATAAAACATATTATTCGCTTATTTTGTGGCTTTTTCATAAAGATCAACAGTTTTTTCTAAAGCATTAAGCCTTTGAAATGAATCACAAAGTGCTGCAATAATAGCAGCTAGCCCTTCTTCCTGTTCATTTGATGGATCAAATTCTATGTGGATATCCAATATCTCTTGAGTACTATTCATTACTTGTTGACTAGCATTAATAATCATAATTGTCCTATCGATCGTTGGAGTCCCATCATCTGTCCAGGATCAATTTTTTCTGTCCATCGTAAAGTACGTTTAATTTCATCTATATCAGTACTAATATGGATATCTGAGCTACTCATACGTCTTTTACCAAGATTAATTAAACGATTACCTTTTAAACCTTTTTCGTCAGTGATCTGTTGATCAGTTTTTTTGGCTATACTAATGAACTCATCAGCGTCTTGAGATATCTCATAAGATCCACCCATATTCTCTGTGGATCCAGCCACACCTTCTTTAAAGTCTTTACGATTTAATTGAGCAACAGTAATACAACAAATATCCATTGCATCAGCTATTTGGAACTTAATAATTTTAGATGCTTTCCCAACAACTTCATGACGTGCTAGACCTTTATCTGAAATTCCTGGTACAATCATTTGAACATAGTCTAGGAATGCAGCTTTAATATTATATTTGAAGCGGTACTCGTCATAGATAGAAAAAATTTCATCCATATGACCATATCTAGGTTTTTTGATATATAGTTGACTTTTAGCTATGCGATCGATAGCCCGTTGGACCCGGAGGAACTCATCGGCATTCATTTGTCCACTTTGAACTCGATCATTATCGACTCCACTTATAAGTGAAATAATACGGAAAGAAATCTCTTCCTCAGTCATTTCTAGGGGAATCCATAATGTTGGAATTTGATCTTGATAGTCTGGACAAATTGAAATTGAGACAGCTAATTGGAGAGCTAATAAACTTTTACCAACACCGGTATTTCCAGAAATAATGACCTGATGTCGTCGTTGTAGTCCAGATATCGCTAGAGCTAATCCCGGTAAACACATATGAATCTGATTATCAATATCAATGATCTTAGAAAAATCATATCCAATGATTGCTGAACGATTCATCATACGTTCTTGAATGCATTGCATGACCTTAGTAGCTAGATCTACAGGTGTATTAATATCGTCTCGGCGTACATCTAAACTGGAAACTAGTTGACGTCGGAAGGAGGTAATTAATTCACTACTTGGCTTACCCAAATCTTGCATTTGGGTACCAAATAATTTAGATTGCTCAACGCCGGTTCGACGCCGCCAGAGATCTACGGTTCGTTGGAGAGCGTCAACAAACTCATATTTTGGTTCGGTTATGAGAATGGTATCGATGACTTTAGGTAAATCTCTATAGTGTGGGTAGATGGCTCCTAGTTTGTCTTTAATAACTTGAACAGTGACGCTCTTAGCCCCATTTGTATCCCTAGCTTCTCGATGGACCTGATCGAGTGTTCCATAGACATATTGGTAAGCACCCACTGTAAATACTTTTACATCAGAAATTGCTCTACGGGCACTTGAAAATGAATGTGGATTAAGTAAAATATATCGAAGCACAGCTAATTCTACATCTCGATTGTTTAACCCAGATTTGGTAAGTTTTAGGTCTCCTATGAAAGAACGGATACTGGCTGGGTCGATTTCCAATTCCTTAGCTAAATAGTTAGCTGTCATATCTAGATGTAGATCTGGCAAGCCCTGTAAAAAATCTTTTAATTCATGGATTAGGGCAAATCGATCTTGAGTAGAGATTTGTCCATCAGTATTACGCTTAGCATCGACATAGAATTGAATAGGTAGAATGGCCCGATCAAAAAAACTATCTAAATGAGCCCTACCAAATTCTTTTGCTAAACCATCAGGTTGGGAATCTATAGGAAGACGCACAACTAAAACGTGAACATTGGTCAATAAAGATATTGAATCTAAAAGGCGCATCGAGGCGGTTCGTCCAGCCTCATCTCCATCAAAGGCAACCCGAATTTCTCTAATACCATGCTCCTGAAGTGTGCGAATCTGATCTTCATGTATACTTGACCCAAGTATGGCTAGTCCGCCGGAGGCAATAGCCTGTTTTTGGCCCTCGACTATACGTACACTATATTTTAATTCCTTTAAGCGCTTACGTAGAATATGTAGCCCGAAGAAATATCCGTTGCTAAAAAGCGGATGCCGGTGACTAGTTCCTACATATTTACCACCCCAATCTAGTGGAGGAGATAGAGGTTTATTATGGAATCGAACTGTATTATCTAGGATATCTTTAATAGGGTAAACTAATACATTATTCCATAATAATCGATTATCGAATTCCAGAATAGCTAACTCTGATTGAGTTAGATTCGGAATAATTTTGAATAAATGTTGAACTAAAGCATCAATAGAGTGACAGTAGCCAACATTATAGTCAATGACTTGTTCTAAATTGAATCCAGTATCGGATAGATACCAAGTCCGTATAGATTGATTTTGACATAATTGTTGAGCACACCAAATTGCTGCTTGATTGCAAATTTGGATATATCGTTCGCGTTGTAGTTCTTCAGGTGTTAACGGTCGTTCATAAGCAGAAATATCTATTTGATATTTAGTAGCAAGTAGTCGAATAGCCTCACTATAGGGAAGACCCATGTGGAGCTGTATAAATTTAAGTGCATCTCCGCCGATCCCACAGGCAAAACATTTCATTATGTGGGTTTGAGAATGAACGTAGAAGGATGGGCTATTTTCGGTATGGAACGGACATGACCATACCGAATCCATACCTGATGTTTTAGCTGGTGGACCAAGTTCATCAGTAACGACTTGAATAATATTTATTGACCGTCTGATGTGATCTGCAGCGGCCCGTACATCATGGAGTTTATTCATGATTAAATCGATAATCCTGAAGTAGATCGATAAATTCTCGATCTTTTACCCACTGTTTAGCAAGATTTGGATCGAATTGATGTACGATCTTCTGACCTGCTTGTTGAGTTGAATCGATTAGACTACGTAATTTTAATTCTTGAATAGATTGAGTCTCAGCGGTCTTCTGTCGAACATATTCATCACGGAGAGAGATATCTCGGACTATAGCATACAAGTAAGCAATATTTCGTTTGTCTATATCTTTAATTCGTTCTGCTTCTCTTTTAATGATGTTTAAACTAAATCTTTCGTCTCCTAACATCGCAATCTTATTCAGATCATCTTCTGAAAAATCAGTAATGAGAAAATTGTTAATTAACCATTCATATATCTCATGAACATGTGGACTAGATAGGACCCGGACTCGTCGATCATTGTCTAACAACCCATTATTTCGTAACCACTCTATGTTATCAAAGTGACACAATAACATGGTTTGTAAAATATCTTGTTTAGATTTAAATGAGCCCGGTAGACTATTAGCTTTATTTTTTTTAAGTGTGGTCAGGTGTGAATCAATTTTAAAACGATGACAAACATCTTCATAGATCAATGGATCGAAGTGTTCTATAAACTCATTCATAAATTCTGGAGTACTTTTCCAGAATTTAGTATGGTAAACCCGCGACCATTCAAGCATCGACTCCAATAATTTCTTAGCCCGTTTAGACATAGGCCGTCCGAGCTTAGATCCCGCTGGTAGTGAGATACTTAAGCTAGAAATAATAGGAGACAGATTATTATAGCTCAACTTCCCACCTGGGACTGAATGGGATATTAGTTATTTTAATATCCTGAATTTTGGTTGGAATAAAAGAGTGGATACATCCATGCAAGGAGCACCACCCAAAAAATTGTTGTCCTGTGCTTCTTTGGCGCATACTATATGGCTCAACCAGACGGGTTTGCCCATTGTATGTAAGTTGTAATAGTACCCTAGAACGTCCGGCTTTAGTAATGGTATCTATTATAGTAGCTTGATCCAGTGGGCCTACAGGTGGTACCTGTGGTGGAGGAGGGACTGTCGGGGGGGGTTGAATTTGTCGGATAGTGGGTTGTCGTGGAGCAGGATAGGTTGTTGGTCGAGGTTGTGTATGTGGTACTGGAGCATAAATTGGCTTAGGACTTTTGGTCCGTCTGAATAACGATCTAATCCTTGTCCAAAAGTCCCCAATAGCCATTGACCTCTCCTATATATACTAGCTTTTATTGCTCGTGATATCTACCCAATCTACTACTCTTATAACATTTAACCATCGACCCGGCAGATACACGGCCATTAACATGTTATCAACCGCATAGAATTCAAGCCGTTGATTATCAGTAATGGTCATTCGATCAGCTTCAATCGTATTTTCATCTTCATCATGCTTACGTTGGATAATTACTTTAAATTTAGCCATTATGCTGTTCCTTTTTCACTTAAAAATTGTGTAACTCTTACTTCATGTTCTTGATTAGTTTGGCCGCGTTCACCTACTCGTAAGGCATCAATAGCATTTTCGATTCGCTTATTGGTGTCTTTGATAGTCTCATTAACGGCACTAACCCACTCTTTCTTATCGTCTCTGAGTTGAATGAGTTCTTTATTAAGATCGGCGATTACTTTACGAAGTTCAGTTACAGTTAAACGATCATATCCAAACGGATTCTTTACTACTTGTTGGTTATCCATCACGCTTCCTTTTAGCAATGGCTAAGTATATAAGTGACAACTAAAATAACTATAGAGACAATTAATATTTCTAGATAATCTATCAATTTATTGTTCATATATATATATAATTTATGCAATAATACAGTGTTCATGTTCGTATTGACTATGGCGAATCTGGTGATGTTTCGATAAGAACTGGGTTTGAGTGTTGAAATCTAAAGCAATTCCATATTCTTTATCAGATTTACCCATAGGACGACGGGCTACCCGACCCAATAGTTGTCGAATATCTTTCAAATCGCTGGCCAATGCCATTACATTTAATGATGGGATATCTAATCCTGTTCCTCCCACGTCGCTGACCAACACTAATAATTCTTTTTTACGAAGGGCATCATAAACGGCTCGACGTTCAAGGCGAGGGGTCTTGCCATTAACTAGTACTGCTCCCGGAATTAGATTCTTTATAGTTTGACCAAATTCTAGACTGTGGGCAGCATGAACAAAGACTGATTGCCCATGGCAAGCAAAATCCCACACTTTTTTAACAACATCTTCGTGATATTTATGGTTATTTAACATCTCTTGTTCAAGGCAGTCACGATAATTCTTACCCCAATCATATTGAATCCCATATTTAGTTCGTTTTTGATGTCTTTTATATTCTGAATTTAGTGCAATACGATTAATTATATTAACTGCTACTGGTACTTTAAGCCCAAGATTAACAAAATTTAATTTACGACAATCATAGATAATACGTCCGAAGTGTTGTTCTAATTCTAAATTCTGTCTCTTTTCTGCGCGTTCAGCCCACCCATAAGGTGTAGCGGAGAATCCGTAAAAATTGGTGGTGCGATCAAAATAAGGTATTACCTTTGCAGTACCTTCGCTGTCATATAGATGTGCCTCATCAGAGATTAGAACCCTAACTTCTTTCAAGTGTTCAAGGAGGGCTTTTCGTTTCTGGGCTGAGGTAATCGTCTTACCCTGACTAATTGATAATAGAGACTGAATTGTGGAGACAGTAATGTCTTGAAGATTAAATTCCCCATCACCAATTATTCCGATTGGATGATCAAAATAGCGTTGTAAAGATTGAACCATTTGATCTAATAGTACTATGTCTGTGACTATGATCATACAACGTAGTTTTAATGCATTAATAGCTAATGCAATACAGATTGTCTTACCGCTACCAGTTGGGCTAACAATAATTCCTATGGGATGTTGAATTACAATATCAGGAATTTTTTGCTGAAAGTCAAATAGTTTAATTTGTTGTTGAAGGAATTGATAATCGACTTGTTTGATAGGGGTTTGACCGATATAAGTAGTCCGTGTTGGGTAACCGGCTTCTTGTAGCGTGTCTGTAACTCTGGTTAGAAGACCCCGACGAAAACACCCATGATGTAAATCATATAGACGATTCCAGCCATCCCATTTTTCGCTCTGATAAGTGTAAACATGTTCAAAGCCATCTGGTCTATATTTTAATGTGTCCCAAAGTAATTTGTCTACTTCTGTTGGAACAGGACGTTCTATGGTAGCATTAATATTATCGTATATAATATTAATCATTAGTATACTCAATTAATGTATGGCACCTACTACATCTAAAAGCACTTTTAATGTTTTTATATTTAGGATCCCATTTATGGTCCCAGAGTACGCACAAGAACATTGGTAATAGATCTAATATGATGATCCTTATAATATGTGGAAAATAATACTTAATGAAACGATAAAAATGCATCATATTATGACCTAAAGGTAAGACACCAAAATATTTGGGTGTGATATTGCCAAGTTATATCCACTTCCTTAAATTTACTATTATCAACATTCCATTGTTTATGATTATATGAATCCTGTATACTAGATTGTAACTTCATAATATCCCACTGATGCAGAGTTTCGTGGGCTAATCCAATCATACAACGTTCTAGCCACACATTAGAATCTCCTACTTGCCAGGATCCATATACTCCATCTCGATTTTCTAATGATGGTGAGTCCCAAACCCAATATTCCCATGATCTATCTGATAGTCTAGGTAATTCATCGCCATTAGTTATTATAGTCATGCTTTGTATTAATTGTGATGCATACCAATTAACCATATCACAGGAACCGATATTCGATTGAAATTTAAATGTCCCAATAGAATGATCACATACTAATTTGGGAGTCCACGAAGGCGGCCCTAACACTCCAACTCCACATCCATTAGTATATAGGTAAATTATAAAAATTAAAAATTTTCTCATATTTAGAACGGATTTCGAGGAGTTTGAGCACCAGTAATCATCCGCGAAGCTGTTTCTCGGACTTGTTCAGTGGTTTGAAGTGCTCGATAGAGGATATCTTTCTTGCGACCTAGGACTTCTGCGATTTCTTTGCTCGTGGGCTCACCACTAGTACGTAGACTGGTTTGGGTAGGAGTGGCCCCTACAACTATTACATATAATTCGGTAAGTAATAGTTGTAGGTTAGCTAAATCAGCCATCACTGGTAGAACTTCGATTTGAACGTTTAAGGTATGATTTGGACCTGGTCTTGGAACCTTAATTGCTCGTAATTCATTAGAAACCCACAATGATAAATCTAATGCAGTCTGATCAAGTACATTAGTTACATTTATGTTTGCCATTGTCTTTCCCGTCACAGACTGGAACACCTTTACAGAAAGCAAGTCCGAGCAAAATTGCTTCTGCAATATCATTATCTTTTTGTTTTAGGTTTAATTTAAATTGTTGATTGACCATATCAATAGCAACATGCTTTCTAGTTACTTTACCTTTAATACCTGCTTGCTTTTTAAGTTGAGTGAATCTTTTTCTATCTATTCTACCATTAACTTTAGATTGTTGTTTTAATTTTGATAATTTTTTATTATTGTCTTTTGAAGATTTAGTTAATTCAACATTAAGTTTATTTCTCCATGTTGATGTATTAACATAATACACACTACCAGAAAATACTACATTAATTTTATAAAGGGATAAACAGTGTACAAATTCTAATAACTTTTGGGTATATCTAGATTTAGATTGATTAGTTTCTTCGATTATCAGTGTTGATGGTCGTATTTTCACTATCAATTGTAGTATACTTTTAGCCATATACTCAGCCCGCTCTAAATAATTAAATGGATATTTCTGATTACATTTACTATAATTAGAAATAGCACCATAATCAGTGAGCGTTTGTGATATACCATCATACACCGCCCATCCAGTACATCTGCTCGATATGTCCAATGCTAATATCAGCATATGTCACTACCATGATAAACTACGATTAGTTCCCATAACTAATCGTGTAAATGGTCGTAATCGTAATAAACGAATAGATTTGACTGGAATAGTTAATTCAGTAAGGAATGATTCTATCGTTCCAGGCCAAATATCTAGAGAAGATCCGTTTAATAATGAGATTTTAATACCACCTTTTCTATTGATACAATGTGGTAATCCAGAGACCCTAACTAATCGACAAGCATTTTGGTATTGATCGGGTGGGATCATTATATCATAATCATTAGGTTTAACTAAAGTTAAACCTTCGACATAGTCGACGCTGGAGCCACACAACCAGCTACCCAGATCCATGAGTTGATTACATGGATCTGGCATACAATTTTTATTTTTCATGGATTATAATAAATCTGCTAACTGCTGATAGTGAATCTTTGCAGCCTTTCGAACTGCCTGCTGCCGGGACTTTTGGATCCAATTAGGATTTAAAGCTGCATAAATAGCATATTTATTTGGTACTGATGTTAATGTCCACCCAAAGTAATAACGTTGAGGAACTCGTACAACCCAATCATTTCTACCATTAAGATCTGGATTATCACATTCAGCTATAATGTTAGAACCAACTAGGTCGGGTAGTGAGTCTACAATAATATAAAAACTTTCATTAGGAGGCGGGATAGCGGTCATCATTGGAAGATGATATACTGTAAGCACTGGTACTACAGGAGTGATATTTTTACGAGTACGCATATGATCTCTATTAGGATGGAGTCTATATACTACTTAGATAATACTTCGGTGCGAATCTTATTAAGTAATTCTGGTCCACCTCCACGTAAAGCGGTTACTAAACCTTCCTTACCATTACTTTTAATGTCTCCATAATAAAACCATGATGAGGATTTTTGAATTACCCCAGTTTGGATACCAACCTCAACCACATCCTTATAGATATCAACCCCTGGTACGTATTCAAGTCCATCTATGTCTTTAGCCGCATGAAAGTATACGTCCCACGTAATTGGATCTACTGGAATAGCTGCAGTCTTGTTCTTGACTAACTTTGCCTTGATTGATACACCAATACGCCTCTCTTCTTTACCACCGATATTATTAGGAATCACCCTTTGAATGTCTCCTAATTTATCTACCTCTAAAGAGTAGGTTGCAAAGAAGTTTAACGCAGTACCGCCCGTATGACCTTCGGTCGGCCCAAACATTACCATTGGCTTCATACGCATTTGATTAATGAATACTACTACTGTACGTTGAAATGCGTTTAATAATGTAGTAATTTGCTGCAAACCTTCTGCCATCATTTGAGCCTGAGTTGCCTTTTGGCCTTGACCTACTACTGCGTTTAGCCGACTTGCCGGAATTAAAGATGGTGTTGAGTCTACAATAATCATCTCAATACCGTTTTGGATAAGGATACTCATAACGGCAAAGTAGTCTTCACCAGTCAGGATTCTCTCTGGAGTACTACGGAAGAGCATGATTCGTTCTGGATCTATACCTACTGAAGCAGCCATAGATGGGGAGAAGGTTCCTTCAGCATCAAGAAACGCAACACGTCCCATTCCATCAGGATTGAGATCGCATTTCTCAAATGCCATTTTTTGGACTGCAGCTCCCATAGTTAGAGTCGTAAGAGTCTTTCCAGTCCCCTCCCAACCGTGTATGTCAAGAATACGCCCACCAAGGATCCCACCTGTCCCCAGATATCGATCTAGAGATAAGATATTAGTAGGGTACTTATGGATGTATTGATTACCAGTAGCTGCAGCCATAGAAGTTGTTCCTACAGCACTAACTTGGGCTTTTAGGTGTTCATTGATTGCCACTGATAAAGACGCAAAATCCTTGCCGCGAGGCACCTTAGGTGCCTCGCTCTCTCTATTCTTAGCCATAATTAATTACGCCTTTTTGGCGGCGCGGGAAGCTTCTAACTCTTGAGTTAAGGCGGCTCGTAGGATATTTAGTTTCTCTGGGACTAGAGAGTAATAATCATGACTACCACCATTATGTTTGCGCAACATTGGTACCATAGTTTGAATAATACCAATACCCTGGAATTCTACCTGTGCATTTAACCATTTAGCGAACTCAGCGTGCGCAGCTCCAGCTATATTTGTTTGCACTGCTGGTGCTGATGTCTGTGGTGTTACATTAACTGGCGTAGCAGACGGCATAATGACTGGCGTAGGTACAGCTTCCACCACAGGAGATGGCATTGAAGCTAGAAAGCCTGGTTCTTGAACTGAAGTTAAACCACGTGCCTCAATTTTATTTTCACCTCCAGTAATAGTTATACCAGTTACTCCTGACAAGCCACCAGTGGCACTAATACCACCTACCCCAGTAAATCCTTGCATAGAAGGCATCCCATCGCCATTAATCATCTGGATGAATTTTTCTCCAGTTGCAGGAGCCATGTCTCTCTTAGCTAAATCCATTAGTCTACGTGCTTCTGCTAGATCGTCAGCACTAGGAACGAATGGGGTTGCGTCCTGTCGAACAGCACTATACTGAGTTTTTTTACCAGCTCCAGTCTTACTTATCATCCAGTCACAACGAGTTAAGTCTTGTTGGTCCTGTGGTTGAGTTCCATACCACTCATCCATATTTTTATAAACACCATTACCGCCTTTTAGAATCTTAATGGCCCCGGTATCCATTTCCTTTACTGGTAATAGATGCATTGGCTTCTTAGGGAAATCTGCCCGCTGCCCCTTCTTATTAAATCTTGTTTGCGAATCTACTAGTGCCCAAAGTGGATCTTGTGTAACACAAGGATTACATCCGGATCCAGATCGATTTTGACTAGTACATAGTTCATAACTATATCGACGGATGGTTTGTGGGGTTTTACCATCTGGACCTAGTTGAACTACTTCAGGAATACTATGACCCCAAATAGATTCTGGTTTAGAAAAAACTGGTCTAACTCGCTTAGGTATATCAGTCACATCGAATAAATAATCTGGCTTCTTAGACTTTTGATCGTTATTATTAAGAAAACCCATTTTGTACAACCTTTCATTTAATTACAACTTGATTAATTTTAGTGGATCGATAATTGTATCAACATCTGATGGCTTATCATTTATTGTAATATGTGGTGGTTCGGATAATTCGACTGATTGACTAGGTTGTATATTCTGTTTGTCGTACTTCACTAACATAGTTACTGGTTCCTCATCAGTAGTATCTGATTTGATTAGGGTAGTAGATAAATAAACTACATCACCGATTTTGAAATTATGTTTGATAGAGCCAATTCTAAAGTTAAATTGGCGTCCGATTAGTCTAGCATAGACCATCGAATGTGGAGCAAGTAAAACTGTGTTTCCGACAATTTCTATGATAGTACAAATACATACTGATGGTAGGGTAGGTAGCATAGTCGTATGGTAGGTCAACTATTCGTCATGACCTTAGTGTTGATTTTTACTTGCATTAGACCACTATTATGCTGAGAATAATTGACTTAGTTTTGCCGCCCTTTATAATCCGTCAGTTATTTCATTTGCCCATGATTAAATTCGATTTTAGCAGTAAATTTATCAGATCGGTGTATTATAGATCCAAAATGAACAGTGTCACCAATTGATAAATCCCTAGGAAAAAGCCCATATCCAAATTTGATATAGTGATTAGGTGCCGTTGACCCAATTGGCCGTAATGTAATTTCTTGAGCATTTAATCCATCAACATAGTACTCCATTGAGTCAAAAGTAATTGATTCTGATGCTTGTTCATGAAGTATTGTAAGTCCTTCTGCTGAAGGTTGTGAACTTTGCATCACTGGTACCACGAGAACTGGATCTGTTACCCTACGAACAGATGTTTTAATATCTGAAGTTTGTTGAATAAGTGGAAGATTTTGATGTTCTTGTGGTACTAGTTGTTCTTCAACTGTAGCTACAATATACTCCATCTTAGGTTCTATAACTTCTTGGGTTGTAGCAGTAACTGTTCCTACTGTCTTATTCTTTTTTATAGTCTTTTTAGCCATATTAATGCCCAATCTTGCTTTCCATCAGTCAGGGACATCTATATTATTTTTATTTACAGAAGGTACAACCTTCACAGAAATAGTAGTCTGCGGTAATGGCATTTTGCAATTCCCATTTGTCGCGTTCAAAGCGAGCGGCCTTAGTAGGCACGGTTTCACTTTTCAACTATAATTGGGTTTTACGTTTATTATGTTTTAATATACTCTTCTTTTTATTTGGGGTCATATTATTCTGTCCAAATATAATCATCATGCTCAGCACTAGTACCGATCATACAAACTTTTAGACCGGTCACGTCTTCCATCTTATCAACATAGGCTCGAACCTTCGGATGTAGTTTACTTAAGACTTCTTTACCACCGCGCATTCGGTATGCGGACCAGTGTATGTACTGTGGAAAGTTTAGTACTAGTTTGGTGGCGCCAGTTGCTCTGGCCGCATTTTGAAATAATGACCAGGATTGTGTAGCGACCCGACGGATTTTTTTGGTAACTGTGGTTCGTTCTCGCTCCGCTAATGCCGCAGCTTCATCGCTGGGCATTTCTGCATCCTTAGCAATTTGTTCCCAAGTAGTTTCTACCTGGTCATCGCAAAAATCTCCTGAGTAACCAACTTGTTTACCGTAAGCATCAAAATTCGATCCTACTCTGATTGGAAATGATCGTACATTAAGATAAACATCACCAATCATTGATGGTAAAAGCATAAAGTCGGCGTATGCTTGTTGAGGAGTACAGTCTCGAAAGGTACAATAAGGATAGTGTGTACCGTAATTAATACTTAGGGCAAATCCTTGTGATACTTCATGTAGGAAAGTTCGCCCCTCAGCTAGCTCTCTACGTACATCATCAATAAATTTAATTGGGGAGCGTACTAATGAAATATCTTTAATAGAGCCTAATGGAGTATTAAGCGTTTTGACCTCTGGTCTACGCATAGCTTTTTCTGCAAACGCCGCACCAGATCCACTCATCGTTGATGAGATATACTCAGTTGATTGTAGCCCACCTGGACTCTCCATAGCAATATGGCGATCAGTTACGTGGATTGCTCGTTCATGAATAACAAGTGATCCATGTCCATATTCAGGTCGATCATATTTAGTCTGAGACAATTCCTTTAATAATTGGTCTGTGAAGAAACCAGATCCAGGTCCGATCCACAAGTTAGGGCGTCCTCGACCAACCATATTGAGGCCGGCAGCAGTAGGTAAACATTTAGCTATAAATTTTTGTCCGTTGAAGACGGTTGTATGGCCAGCATTTGGGTTGTTACATGCAGACACATTCGGCACCTTAAAAATATCTACCAAACGAGTGGACACAGCACCCTTAGCACTAGAGCCGTGAGCTGCATCTACAATACAATTAAATTTGCCATTAATCAAGATTTGACTCCTTAATTATAGTAAATATGTGTTCAAGATCTGATAATATTGGAATGTCTTTAACTACTCTACCAATTACTTTAGTATTAGATAAAAATAGAATGGTTGGCACCGGCAAAACTCGATGTTTGCCAATAACACCCAATTCGTCGAGGTTACTAGTATAGAAATTAATTATTTGTCCAGCATATTTATTACAGAACTGTGTAATAACATCATTGCCATTATATTCTGGGACAGTAATACCTATTATTTGTATTGATTGAATAGTCATTGTAAATTACTTGGCGGCGATATGATGTGCACTCTTTCGATGTGCAAGTCGAGTGCCACGACTTCAAGTATAAATATTGATGCGGATTTGACTGATTCGATTACGATTAATCACCTTTATAAAATACTCTAACTTGCTCAGGTAGCTCACGGATAAATGACAATGTAAGATTCGTGTGAGAATAGATATCGTTATGCTGAGGAGCAGACAGACCATCCACAACCATTACAAATACTACATCCTTCTAACATCTCCAATATTGACGAACACTCAGGACACTTATCGACAATATTATTTATAGGATTAATACCTCCTATTGATAACGGTTGATTGTTGCGGCACCCAGATCTAAAGATTGTTATTCCTTTACATCCACTTGACCAAGCTAAAAGATATGCCCTTTTCACATCTTCTATTGTGGTATTGTATGGCATATTTATGGTTTTTGAGATTGAATTATCAACATGCCGTTGCCATACAGCCTGCATTTTAATGTGCTGCTCTGGACTAATATCATTAGCCTGGACGAATAAACTACTAACAGTTGACGGTAATAAATTGCAATCCTGGATTGAATTATGTACGGAGTAGTAATCAATAATTTGCTGACGATCAGTTAGATTTAGTGTACCAAGATATTTATCAAATAGAGGATGAATTTCCTGCATCTCCATTCCAGCCTGTTGCCGTTTAAGAATAATAGCAAATAGCGGTTCGATCCCACATGAACACCCAGCGATAATACCTGTAGTACCAGTCGGGGCAATAGTTGTACGACAGGCATTACGCATTGCTTTGAATTGACTAGCAAGTGTAGAGCGTTCAAATGCCGGGAAACTACCCCGATCTAATGCTAATCGCATTGATGCTTGATCGGCATGGTGCCGGTAGAAGCTACCAATTTCGTCACTAATCTCAAACGATTCTAGAGATCCATATGGAACTTGTAGTTTAATCAGCAAGTCTGCTAAGCCCATAACACCTAGACCGATTTTACGATTAGTGAATCGATGCATTAGCTCTATTTCTGGAAGAGGATAGTAATTAGCATCAATAACATCATCTAGGAATCGCACTCCCCAATAGATATCGCCTTGAAGGAGGTCCCAATCTAAATGAGTTCGCCAATTTGTAGAGTCCGCATCAATATGGTATCGTGATAAATTGAGATGACCTAGAGCACAGGCTTCATTTGGTAATAACCATTGCTCTGCGCACGGATTAGTAGCCTCTAATTTACCTAAATGAGGAGTTGGATTGGATTGATTTGCCGTGTCAATAAATAATAATCCGGGGTCACCAGTTATCCAAGCATATTCACAAATCAAATCAAAAATTTGACGAGCTGGGACTTGGCGAATAATCTGCATTGATGGGCGAGACCGTAGTGCGACTTTATCATTATCTAGCACAGCCTGCATAAATAAATCTGTGGCGGCAACTGACACATTAAAAGATTTACAAGATCCATTATTTTTCTTAAATGTTATAAATTCGAAGATATCATTATGATCAACGGGTAGTACCCCCATGTTTGCCCCATTCCGAGCCCCACCTTGAATAATAAATTCTGTCATAATATAGTTCATTAATTTAATGACAGAGATTGGTCCGGCAGCCTTCATCTGAGTAGTATTGATTAATGCTCCACGCTCACGGATTGATCCAAATGAAAAACCAGTTCCACCACCACTTTTCTGCACTAATGCTTGAGCCTTAATGGTATCCATAATACTTTCCATGGAGTCATCAATCGGGAGCACAAAACAGGCCGCTAATTGACCACGCTCACGCCCAGCGTTCAAGAGTGTTGGTGTATTAGGAATAAATCGCCCGGTAGACTGTAATTCAAAAAATTTCTGTCTAGCCAAACCTTGCTCAGCAGCATTCCACAGGCATTCAGCCTTACTTACACAATCGGCTACTCGCCAAAACATTTCTGTTGGGGTTTCTTGGGATCTATTGGGCCGTTCCCAAAGATATTTACGTTTTTTCAGGATCTTCAGTGCATTAGCAGTAATATCGGACATGTTACTATCGGACATGTGTCAATCTCCATGAATCTAAATTAGATTGCGCCCGATAAATGTATTAACTTAATAAGATTAAGTAACATTAGAGCATCTTTCGTTATAAATTCGACAGCGCATGAAATTATAACTACACACAAATAATCGGAAACATACTAGTAAATTATACTGACCCAAGCCGTGCTAGACGAGCCCGATATGCTCTCTTCTTTAGCAAATACTTCCTAGCATGTGGTTTACAATATTTACACTGCCCTCTGTCTTGTGGTTTAACGTATCTTACTTGTAGGCATTGTTGTTCATGACATACAATTTTAGATTTATATATAGTAGTATCAATTTTTTCTGGGTTTCCATCGGCATCTAATTGAGTTTTAAATTCTGGTTCTAGAATGGTCATTTTGATTATCCAATAGCATAAGCATCTGCCGGCATAAATTAAGCCCTATTAAGATTTCTACATGATGTACATATTTTTACCTGAAATGCGTCTGCTAAATGAATAGTTCTAGTTTTCTTACATCCAGGTCCCTGTATCTGACACTTAATTTGTACGATAGTACCACCAGGTTTCCCTGGATCTTGAGTGAACGTTCCTGGAACAATCCAGGGATATTTATTTTGCGCCACAATTTGCTGCTTATTGTCTTTGAAGACAGGTAGCTTAACTTTACTAATCTGAGTATTAGCAGCTTTAATTACTTTACTAATTTTTTTCTCTTCTCGACGACGCTCATTTAAATCTTTAAGGTGTTGTTTAACTTTTTCTGGCATTGGTTCGGTATTAGGGTTAATCACCTTTATTTCGCCGAGTGCCCGCGCTGCGAGATAATTAATTTCTGCTCCTTCTTCAGCCCATTTAATTAATCTAATTCGTTCAGTTCCTGTAGCCGCATCTGCTAGCATCAAACGCTTTAGAACATATCCTGGGAGGAAGTTACCCCAGCGAGTTGTTTTATGAGGAGTTATGTACTTATTAAGCAATTGTTGCTTAATAGTTTGAAGCTCTGGTGAAAGTGGGATAATATCATACTCTTCTGGATCCGCCCAATTGTCATTGTAGACAAAATCTAGTCTCATCCTCTTATGATTATCAATTATCCATGGAAAGAGTCTTATAAACTTCTGCTCTCTAGTTTCGGTCATGATCTCCACTATAGATAGAATCTCCGGCTATGAGAGAGATAGGTGTCCATCCAACGTGATGATAAAATATTGGGGAATTTAGTAATCCGAAAATTAAACCGACAATAATAATCCATCGAAGGGTGATTAATCCTACGCTAATCATCCATCCTAGGATTTTCCAGGTTGGACCAAAAAGCAGTGCAATAGTCATGCCAACCGTCACGATTACTGCAATCATATGACCACCTCATGGGTGTCTGGATCGTCTAAGGTAAAACAATCATATAGAAGATCGCTCATTATTCTATACTCTGTACCATTATGTACTATATAGACTAAAATGAATTTATCGGTATATGTCGGTATATCAATATTTTTAATAATTATTTTATCACCAATTTGGATTTGTGGGTAAAAATCTACGCCATCTGGTATGGCGTGCGAGTAGGTACGAAATGAGCGTAGAGTAGTTTGATCTGTTCCAGATTGGGTAGCTCGCCAAATTTGACCTATAGCTACTTTGGTCATATAGCCTCATTAATATCTGGATCATCCAGTATAAAACAATCGTTAATAAATATATTGACTAATCTACACTCTACACCATTATATATAACAACAACCATAAAATAATCGTTACCAGAACGATCTGTAAACCAACCCAGTTTATCACTAATATTTTTAATAATTATTTTATCACCAATCTGGATTTGTGGGTAAATCCCACTAGTACTAGTATATAATGGTTTATTATAAATCATTGTGGCCAGTTTTAAGCCAGCTAATGACCGATGGGCTCGCCAAATTTGACCTATAGCTATTTTAGCCATAATTATTTGCGCTGTTTCGCACGTTCTCGGCGTTTACGTTTAGTGCATATTACACACATAGTAACCTGGTGAACATCCTGTGGTAAGACTTCGCGGGACGCAGAACATTCTTTACATCGAATAGTGATTCGAGATGATTCAAATAATTTGGTGTGCTCCCCGGCAATTTTTAATATCTCATCATGCTGTTTAAGAATAAGTACTCCTAAAGCTCCAGCTAGGCGTTCTACTTCTTTAGTAAAGTCATCGTTGTGATTTTCAATGGTGTAATGTGCGAATTCATGACAAATAATTGATAAAATTTTACTACTTAATGGGTGTGCTAGTGGTAAGTCAGCATCTACGTTAAAGCCAATTGTGGTAGTAACTCGATTAAAATGGGCAACTTTTACTGTCCCGGTAAAATCAGCTGGCCGACGGTAGAATTCGATTTGTACATCGGTATTAAGTAGGTGTCTACCCAAAAATTGAATCAAGTCTGCCATACATCCTGTCGGATCATATTGTGTAACCTTAACTATTTCGTCTTTAGTCTGTTCATCGATTTGTTTGGCTAAAGACTCTGAATCTGGTAGTGTAGCGACAATAACAGATTCAATAGTACTTGGTAGTGTAGACACATCTATAACTTTAAACCCTCGTTGTTTAGCCATATCATTAGCACGAGGGTTGGTACTCTTAATTACTACGCGGTCAGAACTGCCATATAGTTTTCTAACAATTTTATTTCTAACTTTACTATCGAGATTGTATAAGTATGCTTGTTGTACCCATGATTGTTTTAATGCACCTAAACTCATAGAGTCAATCATTTGTTCGAGAACATGAGTATAAATTGTGGATAAATAATGAGTATCAACTACATCTCGATTATCATTCAGTGGGATTCGTTGTTGAACATCAACATGAAATTTGGTTTTCAATTGTTGTACCGGAATACCCATCTCATAGATCCAACCTTCAGTTTCACCTTTAGCTAGATTCACGATATGTACATCTGTCTCGGCGTAGGTATCTTTTTGGATGCCATTTTCTATAATTTGGGTGCGTAGGGTAACCCTAAAAGTTTTGCGAATTTTTTTACGTTTAACTGACACACCATTGATTTGAAATCTTATAGATTCGGGAGGTATAATGCGTTGTAAATAATTAATAGCCTTGTCTATTTCTATCTGATCCCATGCTGAAACTTTTACTACGATTTTGGTACCGGAGGTTCGTGACGATACAACAGTTTTCCGTCCGTCTTCAAATTGTATTTGGTATCCAACAGTATCTATCTCTGCTGTATCAGCGGCAGAGATTAATTCTTTAAGACCACGTCCTTTGCGACCACGTTTAATATGTGAATCTGATTTATCAGTTAAAAATACTGTGGTTATTAAATCTGCATTAGCAATGCCTAGCGGGTTGTCATCTTCGATAGAAACTAAACCAGGAAATAACTCCACCTTTACGTTGTGAACTTGATCGGCATCAAAAGTATTAGATATAGCTTCACGAATTAAATCTGCGGCACTTCGACCTGCATTCATTCGCTTCCAACCATCATTGGACAGTTGGAAGCGAGTATTACTCTCTTCAATAATTTGTTCTGACATTAGGACTTGGCCCTTCGAAAATGCGCCAATAGTTGATGACGGAGTAATACATATTTATTATTATAATGATTAATTATTAGATCACAATCACGACCATAGTATTGTTGTATAATGATTTTATCCCCAATTTCAAAGTATATACCCCTAAGTCTATTAAGTAGGTGATCACCACGCCAGTTTTGTATGGGTTCAAATACTTTTAAAGGATCATTCCGTGGTCCTTTAAAGTACTCCCAAATTTCACCGATCATTTAACTACTATCTTTCTTGTGCACTTAGTCAGTAAAATTTACCGATTATAGGTGGTTCAGTATCTGAACAACCTCGGATCTCTGCAACTAGTTCTAGTAAAGTTACTGGTAATATATCATACCCTTTTCTAATATATTTAGCTAATCGATAGAGTGCATCACCAGGGTAATGAAAACGATGTAGTACTAGGCGGCGTTGGTAAAGATCCATCAACGCTCCTGGATCATATACTAAATCCTTGCCGTCGATTGCAACTTGACAAACTGTCCAATCAAATGAATCAATAATATGTTCTGCATCATTAAACCAAATCATTTTAATTAATTGAATCGGTACTCGATCCTTATTAATTGAGTTTAATTGAACTAACTTAATCTGTTTAGACTTATTACATAGCTCTTCTATATTAATTGATAATGTATATTCTCTAATTGCCCAGAATTTGTCATCAGTCGGGGGATTAGCGAATAATTCATATGTACGCTGAAATGCTTCTACTCCAGTGAAAAAAATATCAATATCATGAGCAGGTGACTGAGTATTAAACACTGATGAAACAAATCCCCCTGCGATAATAGCACCAGGCGGGAGACAATCCGCTAAACTTGATAAAACTGAGTTATGTAAGCCACGTTTACGGAAAAATGGCTCCCATGGCTCTCGCATAAATTGAGTTTGGCTTCGTTTGAAGAATCGTGGTTCTTCATCTTTAGTCCAGATTGGTAAAATTTGGGTTGGTGGTATACTCACATTAGTAGACGATAAATTAACTTGAGGCGGTAGAGTAGACATATTAGTTCTTAAATCCTAGTAGACTACATAGTTTATCTAAATCTATTTTAGATAGGTAGGATCGTATAGAAGATTCTCGCCCTGCACGAAGTCGAAAAAGAGCGTCTGAGCACCGAGTTTTGACTGCGCGTATTGCGAATTCTTTCTGTATCCATGAAGGTTGGACGGTAACCCCATTAGGAGTTATTCTGTGTACATCATCATTGATTCTATTGTAGTCTGCCTCAAGTTCAGCAATGAGTACATTATATGCCTGTTCAGTTTTATTCCATAAGTCAGTCCATTCAGGATAATAAGTTAGGATTTCAGATTTCTCACCATCCCTGATAATAGCTAGGAGTCTTTTATGTGTTGGACCTTGTTCGCCGCGTAAATGATGGATCGCAACATATCCTGGGTGTTTAACTTTTACACGATTGAATGCTGCATCAACAATTACATACCCCTCTTGGATCATTGGATCCATTTGTTGAAAAGTTGTAGTAATATCATCAATGGTCTGCAAAGGAAAAGATCGAACTACTCTGTAGTTACCTATCTCTGATGATATTTTAATTAAGTCACGAAAGGTTGATTGATCGGGGCGGATTTCTACTCCAGATATACGATTTCGGATTCCAAGTAAGACCAAAGACGGAGTTGTGTGATGTACCACAATTCGATTTAGTGGGGTACACAGTTCGAACATGAAATTATATTGATGAAGTTGGTCTGTAGGTAATTCATATTTACATTTGTCGAAGAATGTGTCCCAGAATAAATCAGCGAAGGTAATATCCATACTATTAACCGATCCACTAGCATCTGGGGCACCTGAGCTAGAGACAAGCCATTCTTTATTATACCAATAAAGGGTCATTAGAGACCCATCTACCTTTTCTTGTATATGAGCTGTCTGCCAATCAATAGTGGCAGCGCGTTGTTCACCATAGTTGAAGAACTTATGAAATGGATGACATACGATGTCCCAATTATTGAGTTGATCTAGTATGATACCACGAGCCTCTAGTACGATCGGGTCATCCATCGGGGATTCAATCTGATTATATTTAAATAGATGAAGATTAGGATAGTTCTTATGCGTCTTAATGTGTAGCGCCAGATTATTCTTTAGATAATCAAAATTACCTCCTGCGCGAAGGAATGTTTGTAGGTGCATTTGATCCTCTGTGACTTAATCGTTCATATGGATTCTTGCGGCTGGTGATTGTCTTGCATGACCAGATCCCTTACTAGGGAGATGATGCTACGCTGGCAGTCTTCGACGTCTAGTAAAATTTAGCTAGTCTAGCAGTTATCGGTAAAAATTGTAACAATGTTAATTTTATGGCTTCTGTTCTTCATGATCTAGTATGTATTTTATTGAATTCTGGAAAGCCCGAGTCAATGCTAGTGATTTGCCACGAATGGCCATTTTTTGATCGATAGGATTGCGTTTAGATACCCCAATATGATATTCGTTGTCTACCAACTGCACTGGAATCAGTAACGCTACTGTAAAGTCATCTTGATATAAGAATTGAACCCTGTATTGATGATTCAATAGATCATAAAGCTTACTATAAGTTATAGATCGTTCTGTGTCTATCTGGCTGGTTTGAACTGCACAGATTGGGATTTCGCCCTTATCTAGCATTCTATTCATGGTGCGGGAAAGTACAGTTTGATAGTGTGGATCAATATTCTTTGTCTGTTTACGCATGATGTACCTTTTGTCTTGCAGTTAGATTACGACATTTATACTATAAGAGTTGCACCATCAATTAATTCAGTAGGTCCGATGACGATTCGTCGTCCATCGGACCTAGCAACCATCCAATTGTTACCTGGTGTTCGCCTTACTACTAGTAATTTATCACCACTCGTGAACCAAACACCGAATCCGGATTCTTTAGTTGGGAATGGATCGCTCGTCCATTCCCAAATTTGACCAATATCAATATCAATCATTCGATTAGTACACAATGGCCATTATAAATTTCCCATGAAAAGATATAAAAAGGAGTACTATCAATCTTGACTACTTGATAGCTATTATTATTTAACTGTCCGGATGTGACGATTAGCCGGTCGCCATATACAAGAGATACACCATGGTCAATGAGGTCGACACCCCGCCATTCCAATATCTGCCCAGTACTAATTATTATCTTTGATGTACTTTTTAAGGGGATTCCATCCATGTTCAATAAGCTGACTAGCTGCATACTGCATGCTTTCAGCGTCGTCAATGGGAAGCCCATTTGCTACATTTAGCATATGTCGGGCTAGATCGAAGCGTTGGTTCAATGGACCAACATTGGCTTGGGCCTTGATTAACTCTACTTGATGTTTAGTTAGCTCATAGCATTTTCGTAGACAATCCCAAAGTTTATCAACTTGTGGAAAGTGTTCAGTGATTGCATCGGTGTACGACATATTAAGACGTTCGATAAATGGTGTAATTTGCTGCATTATACTTGGTAAACGCATCTGCAATTTACGTCTAGCCTCTCCAACGTGCCTAATGGAAATCTCTGATGCGGCTCGTCGGATAACAAAATAAGAATGATCTGATAGGAAGTAAACCATTGGTTCTAACCAAACATTAGAGGCGCCAGTCTCAGAGTTCTTTAAGCGAATAGCAACTAGTACTGTATCACCAGATGATAGGTTGTGTTGTAGACTTGGCCAGAGTAAATCAAATCGGCTCTTAATATCTCCACGAGCTGAACGAATATGTGCCCCAGGCGGGGCTACCTCCTGTAGGGCCTGTAGAACGGGTAAATCATCATTAATGCCATAAATCTGGCTAACGATTGCACGTAGGAAGGTGTGTGTAAATCCACCATCTTTTACCCGCAGAAGTACATTATTACTCTTTTTATCCTGTACCTCAGGACCATAAAATTCTTGGTGCCAGAAGTTGAAATTAATCTCTCTAATATGTGGTGGGCAAGCAACTAAGTATCCTGTCATGCCAATTACGTCCGGTGGGCGGATACGCGATACTGCCTGAGCCAGAGCATGTTTAGTGTATACGAACTTTACTTTATCCAATTCAAGTCGCCCTAATTCGTCCATAGATAGGCCGTCGAAATTAACTTCGAAGTCAGCATATCGTTCTTTATCAATCTCTTCCCGTAATCTTTCTAGCTCACTAGGTAAATTCGGTAGTTGCTGGATAGATCCGAGAGCTGCTTGGATAGATGTTTCACGAGCTGGGATTAGTGCGTCAAATACTGGGATTGTGTTGTTCATAACGTTTTACCTGAGGCGGCTTACTACTTCAGATTTTGCAAGGCCCGTGCTTTGATTTTAGGTTGCCGGCGTGAATTTTCAGTATACTATATATTAGATCCAAAACCGGGGAGCCATCAAATGAACGTTTCAGTTAAGAACCTTACAGCAAACTTACTTTCCACTGACGTTGGGCTGCTTAATCCCGGAGAGACTAAGGTCATGACAATGGGTCCCGCTGCGGGCTATAGGACTGCTGAGGGTCTAAAGACATTGTCTGATGCTGGTAAGGTGCAGGTAATTGTTACTGAGGAAGCAAGTAAGCTTGATGCTATGGAACCTGCAGCCGTTGGTACAGCTTCGGTAGCCGATGGTGCAGTAACCACCATTAAATTAGCTGATGGCGTTCTAGCTGCTAGTGTTGCTGGTAGAGCGAAAATGGCTGATAGCTTTTTTACTGAGGCTACTGTTGATAGTAAGTTTGCGGCTGGGGCTATTAACGGCAATAAATTAAAGGATGGAACGATCACCACTGCGAAGTTTGCAGTTGGATCTGTCGACACTACAGCTCTAGCTGCGAGCGCGGTAACTGCGGTGAAGATCGAAGAGCAGGTGTCGCAGGTATCAGCTGACGTTATTGTCTCGTCTGCCGAATTATTAGCTCTTAGCGCCACTCCAAAGACTTTGATTGCAGCACCTGGATTAGGGAAGGCGATCGTATTTGAAGGAGCAGTTCTTTTTTTGGATTACAACTCAATTGCCTATGCCGGAATTGTAGCTGGAACGGACCTATCATTTAAGTATACTGACGGATCTGGTTTGGCTATAGCTGGTTGTGAGACTACAGGATTCCTCGATCAGGTAGCGGATACTATGCGTTATGTGCGACCTACTACTACAGCTTCTGGTGTTTCTGATCAGGTGGTAGTCGCCAATGCTGCCCTAGTGCTTCACATGTTAACAGGAGAGATTACTACAGGGAACTCTCCTGTTAAGGTTCGCGTGTACTATCGCGTAGTACCTACGATTCTATAAGTAGTTCTTTTAGAGCTAGATTAGCACTCGATTCCCAGCCAATCTCTGGCTGGTGTTGAGGATCGAAGGTATGTATATATAGGGGTGTTGGTACTGATTTACGTTGGAAGAGATTACGTATAACGGTCGTTACGGGGTCTCTGCTGGCAAAAACAATTTTCCAGATTATTGTTGGGTGTTTTTCTCGACATTGTATGATATCACTGATAATGTCGAGGTTTTCTAGGATTCTACCTACATGTCGAGCCTCAGCCTCGGTTCCATAGAAAAGAGTAATCACAACTGGTTGACTGATCTTCATTAGTTCCCCATGGTAGGTCGGATTGTTTCTAGAATACCAGATTCATTAGTATATGTCACTTTTTTGATTCCAGCTGCACGAATTCGTTGCATACAACTAGGGCATGGTCGTGCCATTCCAAAGACGCCACTCTTTTTAACACGCACCACTAGAAGAGTTGATCCGTCAACATCGGATCGCCACGCACGGTTAAGCGCTGTGTGTTCTGCATGTAGGTGGTCTTTATTCCAGCCAATAGAGACAATATTACCACCCCTAAGGATGAGGGCTGCCAAATGAAACTGTGGATGATTTGATCGTCGCGCATGTTGACGAGCAATACGTAGATGGCTATAGTAACCTGCAGTATTACTGTTTTGAACCATATCGATCAGTCAGTTATGGGCTGGTTGGTTGGTTCTATAATGATTGGACTAAAGGACACATCAATTTTCAAGGATTGACTAGATATTGAAATTTATGAGTGGATATCGCATGGAATGATCAATGCCCCAGGCGGTGGCTTAGTAGAAATCTCACGAGTGAAAGCCCCTACAACTAGTTTCTTTGCTGGGATCGGCTGTGGCCACTCAGACTGGAAAAAGGCGCAGTCCGTAAAGTGTACTAGTGAATCGAACCTCTTTCTTGTTGCGATTATTGCATCGTAAGCCGGTTTAGGGTCAGTACCTCCGGAGAACGAGACTGCGGTCTCAATTTTAGCTTGCGTGTTAGTGCTTACCCAACCCTCCCAGACTACCTCGTCCGTGTGAGCGACGAGGTAAACTGAGATTCCAGAAAAATCATTCATCAGTGATTTGCATTCAGCCACAATCTGTGAGATCCACTCACGATCCATAGATCCGGAAACATCAATCACTACCGCAACACGTGGGTCACATCCTATCCAACCAGGTAGTTGTGCTCCGAACATAGGTGAACGACGATGACGCTTAGAGAATGATTGCCAGTCTCGACGTGGACGACTGGATGCCAACTCCACACCGCGTCGTAGAATAGCTCGCCATGAGATTTTGGCTATGCGAGGGGCTAACAGATTAGCCACACCAGTGCCTGAGCCAGCAGAATTGTTACGGGCGATTGTAGCTACTTCTAAAGCTACCTGCTTCCAATCTACATCTCCAGGACCCTTTTGATCGTCTCCATCGCCATGTTCCGGGTCGTCTACCATCCCACATCCAGCTGTTGGACTGGCGTTGCCGTTCTCACCTCCTTTTGACATATACTTCGGATTTTGAAGTAGGAACTCATACATTGATTCAACGAACAGATCTCCCTGATATCCTTCGGGCGGGAAGACTGCTATCTTTGGAAGTTTGATTCCGTCAGTACGAAGGGCGGCATTGATACACATATCTGCAGCATAATTCCATGTTCGATCGTCGCGGGCTCCTTTACGGCCATGGTGTTGCATAATCAAGTGCAACATCTCATGGGCCATTACTCCTCCGATCTCATCTCGATCCAGTTTCATTACGAAGTCTGGATTAATGAAAAGTCTTCCGGTACCACTTATCCCCATGGTGCCCTCACCACCACCACGAGGGTCTTCTACTACCATGCCCTTAATACGAGCCCAAATCATCAAGAAATGGCTATGACTGAATCCCAGAACCAGGGTTGCGTTATGACACCGTTCGGTTGCTTGTCCCATTTTTCCCTCGGCTACGTACTATCCCAATCTGGGGGCGCTGGTAGATCGGGCCATGGTTTACTCCACCACCAACCATCCCATTTTATGTTGGGAGTTGGCACTCCATCTTTCAATAGTATAATTCCAAAACAACTACCATCATTACCAATTTTAGGGGTTCTAGCCTTTTGAGCGTAGACTCCAGGTCTAGTAGGCATAGATTTCTGCCATTGCCCAGCCAGAAACTGCTGCCAACGTAGGTATAAATCAATATCAAACATTTGATCCCAATATTATAATTAAATTAGGTCTTTGGCGGAGATGGGTTGTACCATCGACCCATGCTTATTAAGAGTGTGCTTACTTACTATAGCTCTACGTCAGCACTACCAGCACCATACTAACTGACTTTGTGATATTACAAATTCACCAGTTAGTATGGTGCTGGTTTAGGGTGATTGCTACGGATTCATCGCCTTCATGGCAGTACCAACGGTCTTCATTACCCTGGTCTGAGCCCGATCCGCCTTTTCCCACATTTCATGCTTTTTCCAGTCCTTCAAATTACCCCATCGACCCAGGGCATGAGAGGCAGCCACTCGAATCTCGACGTTTTGACCTTGTAGACGGTCGCAGTAGATCCAAGCCGGACAAGGATTCTCCATGGCCACCTGAACCATGACCCCAATCACTCCTACCCCGGCGTTGGTATTGTCTGGAACCTTTGCGGTTTCAGGATTGGTCAAGATCTCCTTCACGCTAGGCAGTTGATCCCTTATCTTGCGGATCGTCATATACGCAGCTGCAGTAGTCTCACCCACATTGCCAGCTAGCAGAGCAGCGAACAGTGGACTATTATCTCGCTCCCCACTCTTCAGAGCCATAGCACAGACTTCAATGGCTCGCTCCCATGATCGTGGAGCACCCCAGTTCTCGCCCTTTTGCGATGCCCCAGCTGGTGGATTCATCACGATGAGTTCTGGGGCCGCTTCCAGGGTTGCCGCGAGATCGACGGCCAACTGTCGTATGAAGGGCTCGTTCGGCTTGAAGTTGTAGAAATACTCTTTGATTTCATCAAGTCGTGGGATGAGCCTGATCATAGTCATCCGTCCGATCAGTGGTAGTGCCACCTCCCAACCACCTGCAGCTTGATCGGGTGGATTCATCGCTGTTACTACGCGGGTATCTGGATGGAGCTTCTGATCACCAGCCCATCGTTCGTAGACCAATCGCATGGCGGCACCCTGAACTGCAGGTGAGGCGCAAGATAGCTCATCCAGAAAGAGGATAACACCTTGCTCGCAGGCTCGCTTGATTGGCCCAAGTGGGAGACGGTCAATCATTCCACTCTCTCCAGAGAGAGAGGTGACTGGAAACCCACCGATATCAGTAGGATCACATAGTGAAAGGATCAGTGGCACCAGGGGAAGTTTCAGTTCCTTAGCTACCACTCCCGTTATGGCAGATTTGCCGACTCCTGGAGGTCCGATCAAGTTAATCGGTTGGTTCGCGAGGATGGAATATTTAAGGGCCCGTATGGCGTGTTCGATGTCTACGACATCGATTCCACTCCACTTGCTGTCTGCCTGAATCCTATTGCTCATCTTCACTACTCCTGGTTGGTGCTGTGAGTGAACTACTCTCTCGGATTACCTTTTTGGCCTTCACTTAGTACCCGGTCAAGGTCTTCACTAATATAGCTTCCAATTGCGCATACCATGGCACATACTATCAAAAGAGCACGCCAATATGAGATATCAAGCCCTATGCTCATAGCAACCGCACTCAGAATTATAGCGACAATTATTTTAGTGGTTGATTCAGTAAGATTGAACGGTTTCATTGGTATCCTACTGATTACGTGGGTCCATCTTTTGGATGAACTCTGATAGAGTAAAACCAGACCACTGATGCCATGTACTAACAATGTTTGCTACCCACTCAGGAAAATATACGATACGAAAATAACCTTGATTAGGTCTATCAGGATTTAGTGGCCATGTATAGATGTCTCGCGGGACATCTATACTTAGTAGCTCTACTAAATGTTCATAATTACTGAGATCTACTACTCGTTTAGTAGACATCTCTTTGCGCCATTGACCAAACTGGCACATAGCTAAGGTATGAGTATTGAGTAGAGGACGATTACACTTGGGGCACGATGCAATCATAATGTGTCCAATTGGTTGGGTTTTATTTTGGTTAGGTATTCTTGTAAAGTAAGACCTGCGTAGGGGCCGTCATTACCACTAGCTACCTTCCGATAGGTTTCGATTGCTTTTTCGACCCATGGTTCCACATAAATATCATAATTAGTGGCGACTGTCATATTACTAACCCCTGCTAGGCGAGCAATTAATCCGTCATGAAATTTAATTTTTTGAGCCCTTGTCCAGTCGCTTGGATCTCATCGCGTTTTATCAAACATTCGGGATGTTGTAGATGTTCATCAATGCGCTTTGCTTCGACCAGCGTTTTACACTGAGTACAATATTGAGCTTGAATAAAGTGAAAAACAATAATCTCAGCTTGTGAAATTAATGGTTCCTCTGAGGGAATTTGTAATATTTTTCTGCTCGTAGGTATCGATCCATGCATATATCCATTATTATCGATACCTACGACCCAGTCATGTTCAGATATACTATTATTACCTAGATGAATGAGCACGTCTTCATTTTGCATTCGGGCCATACACAAGCAACGCAGAATCTCATCCTGTTGTTGTACGGTCGATTTATAATCACCTGGGCGTAACCTACCTCGTTTAGTGAATTCCTCTGAAATATTGGTACTCACCCCACATGAGCGAGTAGAATTCATCCAGTCCATAGACTCAGTGTTCATCTTTGCGCGGCAAATCTCATTAGCATATTCCTCTAATTTCTGATTAACAGTTTTGAGTGTGACTTCCAACTCAGCTATTTTATGATTATAAATAAGTCCGTCATTGAACGGGTCAGAAGGCGGATGATAGGAATGATACCTACCTTCTTGATCTATACTGGAATCACGCCTGCTGTTCAGATAGTCACGACTGCAAAGGTAGTGATTACCGTCTATTGGACTAATCATCGTTACGCGCGGCTCCCCTCAGCTAAGAACTGCAAGCGCCGGGCCGCCGCCATAGCTAGGTCCTGGATTTGGTGTACAATTTGGTTAAAAATTCTTCTAGACTTATTCCAGCATATCCACCAGGGGTAGATTCAAATAAACGAATGGCTGAACTTACCCAAGGAGGAATCCATACGGAATAGTTGGTGGCTTGTAATTTATATGGTAGGTTAGCACTACGAATAGCCTTCCAATGATGCGATTTCCAAACTGGTTCCCATTGTTTAGATTTAAGATTTTGTTCTTCTCCTGCTTGAATACATTTTAAACTTTCTTGATGCTTAGTCCAATGTTTAATCGCAACCATTTGTTGACATCTGGTGCAGGTGTAACCTAAGAAAGAATAAGCACAAGTTACCGCATAAGGGTGGGCCGCAGACCAACTACTTTTACGATGAACATCCAAATCTACATAACTAAAAAAATGTTGTGGTATTAGTCTACCTTCATGCATTTCTATGAGAACTTGATTCTGGTGCTTAATCCACAATGGAAGAATAGTTTGAGTAAAGATAGTGGCTTTATCGAAATCCGCTGTATGTTTTCGATTAACTCCAAAAAGATCAATCCTTTTAATGCGCTCTAGTGCCGGTGTACTATCTGGGATATATAGAATATCATGAGCATGTTGAATTCTAGTAATAGGATCAGATAGTAAAGTATTATTCGTCTGTTCCCAGTTTCTTAGACCAATTAAAGCTGTCTCAACCATTTCAATAAGTTGAGCTGGCTTTATTGATTCAATAATTGGGTCGAGCAGGCGATTATTTTCTATGCATAAAGTTAGTTGATCCAAGATAGTCCTAGTTAGTTTGCTCTGTGGTTATACCGTGCATTTTTAGTATGTATTCCTCCAGGGTTAGTCCAGCATACCCATTTTTCTTCCTGTATTGGTTTATGCTTTCAACAATTCGGGCAGGTGCATACCATTGGAATCTAATAGGAATTAATTCTGATGGTATAAGTCTTTGTTCCGCCAATCTAATTATATCTCTACTGTATAATGGCACAAATCCTCGATCTTTAATTGCTTTTAAATAACCTACTTTGGTACATCTACTAGTCTTTTGATGAGTTTCAAGACGACTTTGTTTGATAGTTATACCGCATCTTTGACATGTAGCTCTAGGAGTTGAATTATCGATATATTCAATATTTAACTTTTGAATATTGTTTGAATCGAATTTATCAATTAAATTGAAGAATCGATCTTTATTTTTACGAATACGTCCAGCTCGGGCATGTTGCATAAGTTCGTCATTATACTTACAAATCTTATTTATTGTTTTAATTGTGGGCTTTATATAAGCCTCATGAATACCAGCTGGGGAAGATTTAGATGTAGTGGGTACGATTACATCTTTGCCGGTTTGCCTAAGGTGCTGGAGGTGATAGCCATTAATGATCCATTCAAATGGTAGATACATAAATGGTGTTGAATAATTAGAATTATCTGTTGGCGATAATAATTCAGATTGTTGATCAATCCATTTTCTATAGGCAGTTAGTTGCTCATTGGTGAACTTATATAGATTCTCAAGTTCATCAATAGTAATATTAGCGCGTTGACCGAATCGGATAACTTCGAATTCTTTAATATTAGACATTATTTGTCCAAGATGTAGTAATAAATATTTGGTCTTATCATATTTCTACTAATAGTCGTCTGTCAAAAACCGAGCTGAGTTCATCTGGGTATCCTAGTGGGTTGGAGTAGACCCTCGTTTGACCCAGTCGATAATCAAATAGTTCGTGACTATGTCCGTGAACCCATAATTTGGGTTCACGCTCAATAATGAGATCAGACAGATCACAAAGGAAAAACCGATTAATATCGCTGTTGGCGAATTTTGGATGTACACTTAATTGAGATGGAAGATGATGGCTAACAACTATATCACCGATTTGTAATTCCTGTCGTAGTGTTGCAATTACTTGAGCATTTCTCAGATATACCCATGGTATAAGTCCACTAATTTTCTCAAAATCACAAATTTTGTCGTAATACATGGGATTTTGAGGATTATACGGGAACCATAATGTATCACCAAGAAATCGTTGGTTATTGACGACACAAACTTCGCCTCGACGTAGTATATGAAGATTAGAGAATTTAGTTTCTAGTAGATCTAGAATCTTTTCAGCTTTTAGCACTGAAGTACCATAATACTCATGATTACCAGGAACCATTAGAACCGTTGAATACTTTTGGCATAGATTTTCATAAATACGTATTGGCCAATAATCATTTTTTAATGAGCAAATGTCACCGGCTAAGATTAATATGTCTGCCCGATCTGGTGGTGTGCCCGTTAGAAATTCAATTCCTTCATCTCGATGGCATTCGAGATGAAGATCACTCATGATATGTAAACGCATGTTTAGATCAATTGAAAATAGTCGTGTATGATATTAACTCTGGTTTGGTACAAAATACCGAAAAAATTGATCGTCCACCCCAATCGGCCACTAATAAAATAAGTCCCGATTATAATTATACGATCTCCTGGGGAGAAAAGGTGTGCCTTCACGTCATCGTCACGTCGACGCATCCACACTTTGTCTAGGCATTCCCAGACCTGTCCTAATTCTACACAAGGTATAAATTTAGGACAGGGGCACCAGTTTCCGTAGTATAAATTATAATTTATACAGTACGTCTGTTCGACATGCTTAGACCAGCTATGTCCACAAGTAAAGCAAGTTAACATTAGGTAGCATTTAATTGCTGTAAACGTTCTCGAATAATCGTAGCAATCTCCTCTGCTGAGATCGCGGTCTCAAATGGTGTTCCCTGGAGACGAGGAGTCAAATCTAAGCTAGTAGTATAAACCCCTCGACCCATAACTTTACGTATGCAATCAATAGCTAGTAATGGCGTTTGGATATGTCGCAAATTTAGTGGGTTGCTAACTTTGACCAATTGACTGGTTGAATTACCAGCCGTAGAACACCAGGGGTGATCAGATTTAATTTCAATACAGAATTGTTGATCTCCAATTAAGAGTAATCGCTGAGATATAGGAATTTTTTGTGATGGATGGACGGCAACAGGATGAGCTGCTAAACAATCCGGGTATTGTTTATGGGCCTCTTCCAGAGGCATCTTCTTCATCGTCCCAGATCGGCCCTTCAAATTTGTATATATGATGAATTCGGACTGAATAAGTTTTTGCTGATTTGCTGATTTGCTGTCATTTATAGTCTGTTGAAAACTCTCGTAGATGTCGCGCACCACTCCTGTGAGTGGGATTTCAAACCCCATAGCTTGCAGGAGAGTGAATTGTTCGATATGATCAGGATTCTCATTACTCATGCGGTGCCAGATTAAATCACAGTCTTTACCTTGATCAAAATATTGATCGTAATAATCAGTAAAGTCTGATTTTAGGCCGATCTTCATCGTTGTCCTCAGATTATATTGTATTTCGCAGAATCACTGACCTTTTCCACTATTTCTTCTATTTCATCATTAGCTTCTTCTAGATCATTACTAATTTGTTTAATTTGTCCAGTAATTAAATGACTAATAATCTTTACTATGGTTTTGACTATTGCAGCTATAATCTTAATTGGTGCCGCTATAATCTCTCCAATAAAATCAGGTAGTCCCATTATTGTCCTCAAGTAGTCTGAACTGCTCTATCTGATTGGTTTCAGTATTAACTACAGCAGCAATAAATCCTCCACCTGTGGACCTACGGCCACATAGACCATTCAGGATACCTAGTAGGCCAACAGTATGTATATTCGACGTAGTATCAGCAATAATTTGGACTGTTGGATGATCAGCTAACTCTTTGGTGCAAGGTACTCGATGTTCCACTAAAGCATAGATTGCATCTGGTGATAATCTTAATAGGTCATTAAGGAAGTTTACTATTTGTTGTGCAAGTTGAAGATTGGTTGTTGTGGTCATCGGGACAATTAATCCATTTAAAGAGAAAGGTATGTAAGTCTTGATAATCAAGCCATCTATTGTTGCTATTAACAATTAATGTATAAACTTCAATTGCAGTAATGATTGGTTCAGGGATAAAGATCTGATACATCTTTCCCCAGATACCATGAAGACAATATAATACATATTCAATTTGCAGTTTGTCGAGGGCAGGTATAAGTTTTCCATCAACAAACTGCATAAAATCTAATTCTCTAGAACATATACGCCTGACCGCCGTCGCCCCCCGGAGATTTTGCAAGCCCCGCGCCGGGGCTACTTGATCTACGAAAATCCAAAAGTTACACCATTCTTTATGATCAAAGAAGGGTCCTGGTAGGGGATTTTTAAGGCGTTTACATTTAGGACATAAGTCACGGCCACCAAAATCCATTTGGTTTACGATAGTTGGGGTAAGGCCCCAGTGTTTCAAAAGCGCCTTTGATGAAAGCTTGCTGAGTTTGAACATAGTCGTCTCGACGACGTTTCCTGGACTTCTTTTTCTTCCAAAAATGGCTATTATTATTATGGTTAACTTTTAGCCATGGATTAAATATAATACCTTGTACGGTGATTGGGCTTTTAGGAAGATAATTCTTAATGAGATCTTCGATTTGTTCACGGGTAGTGGTCTTATGTCCTTTTATGTTTTGATAATATATTGGTTCTACGAACTGTTGTTCTAGGCATATTCGATGACTAGTAATAACTGGTCTGGTAGTTATTGGCCAAGTGTTGATGGGCCAATAAGAACAGTCAGACTCATCTGGAGCAACGCCACTTTGACCTATGATCAAACAAGGTACACCTAGAATTCCGTGAGCGATCAGTCCATAAATTATGCTCATGGACTGATCGCTTTGATACTGAGCCCTACTATCCACCCATTTACATGGGGGGCCGATTTTAAAATGACGAAGCCGATAAGTTCTTGACATATAATCTAATTCATGGTGTTGTAGTAAAACTTGTTGGGGCCGAAGCTGAGAATGAACTTTGAGGAGCTGCGAGCAATTCAGTTAAGGTTACAGGACGATAATCCCAAACATCAACTCCAACGTTAATAATATCTCCTAGTCTCCGCCAAGAATTATGCACGTGTCCTGTTAAATGATATTGAGATTGTTCATTTGCTACCCAATCCATTTTAGGTTCGTGTCTAAGATAAAGCTTTACTCCTAGATCTTCTATATATAAATCATCATAATATTCGGAAATCTTGGACTGACTGAACTGATTCCATAGGTTTCCACTTCGATGTAAATCATGATTACCTTTAATTAGGGTAATCTTACCGTTTAATTGATTAACATGATGTGGAATATGTGATTTATCACCCATATGGACGTCTCCAATTATATACACCACATCAGATGGTGTAACTCGTATATTCCAATTGGAGATGAGTTTTTCACTCATCTCTTGGATATCATGGAAAGGTCTTGAGCAATACTTTATTATGTTTTGATGTAGGAAGTGAAGATCTGCCGTATAGTAGATCATTTTTCATTCTCAAGTAGTATACATAAATCAAAATCAGTATCTGAGAGATACGTAAATGCTCCAGTTAGGAGCTGAATCCGCCAAGGAAATAAGCCACCCACTTTTTCACATACGATAAATTTCTGGCCTATTATTTGGCTCCCGTATTGATCATAGGAACAACCAGAGAGGAAGACGATCTTTAGTTATCTGGTAAATTTGTCCTGGTTCAATCATATGTGTCTGAAATTATAATATAATTGTAAGCCAGAAACTGCTATTGCTGTTCCAGTTGTATTTTTAATAGCTTTAATCATATCACCAGGTGAATATATACTCATCATTCGCCCAGATTTTGACATAGATTGAACTCTATGTTGGTAATTCGATATTGTTGTCCGGTAAGTAACTGTATTATCCAAGGATAATATGCTCAGCCGTAATGAGCTGCCACTAGGAATTTTTGATTATTGATTAATGAGTTTAAAACCATTACTGGCGAATATAAGACGGTCGATGGTTATTTCAGCAAACTGGAGATTCCCAAGTAAAATATGGCGCCAAACTTCACCTACTCGGATTGGTAAATTAATACCCTGAAAAGTTGTTGGCCCGAATGGCATCATTTCTTTTTGGCCTGATCTTGTCTAGCGAAATAGATATCTAGAAGAAACATGAGGGTTTCACCGTTGTCTCCATCACCCCCACTTTTAAATCCCATGGAATCATTGCATTCTTCAAAATCGATTTTCTCGATAGCTTTGAAGATATTTGTAGAACGAGGATCATGAGGAATACCTTGCTCCCAGCGTTCAGTTATGCTCAATCTATATAATGGCTTCATGTTTACTAACCTCCTCGAAGATCAATAATAGTTCTATGTTTAGAAAGGTTAATCCTCTAATAAGCAATGATTAATTATGAATTGAGAACCACAACACTGCTCTGCCCCTTGAGCTGTGACTACATCATAAAGCACGCCTGGTGCATATCTCTTAATTATGATTTTATCTCCAATCTTAAGAGATGAGTATCTCTGATCTGGTAGTTTTGTCACCCTCCAAATTTGTCCAGGTTGAATTGAAGAATTCATCGTTTATTGTCTTGATCCAAATATCGATCTATACTATCAATATCTGATTTAAACAATGTACAGGATAACTATGGAATATTCTCAAATTTCTTCTTTAAACGGAGGTACTGGTCACGTTCATATTGTTGATTTTTGTTTTTAGCTTGGATTCGTAGTTCTACCTCTTTATCGGACTCTAGGCGACGTCCACAGATGGCTATATATGTGTTTACATCGCCCCAATCATACTCTGTCTCAATTCCGATGTCCAGGTCCTTCCAGGTACCAGCCTGTTCAGCATTTAGAGCTATTTTAAGCTCAGCTATTGTAGCTGCGATTGAATTATGTTGACTTAATCTACCAAATTCTCTATAAACCCATTGACGCTCTTCAGCCATAATTACCCCTCTAATAAATCACAGTGAATAAAATCATCATCATTAAAACAATGATGAATGTCACTGTAAACAGTAAATAGAAATCGTATTTCCCAGCAGAATTCAGAATATGGAATATATCCTATGACTAGAAATTTCTGATCCGCAAATAGATCAATCCAATATCCAGTGGTTATTGTTGTGCTATTGTTATAATTAACTTTTTTACGTGGATGGGTACGCCAGACTTGTCCGACTTCTATGATCATTGTCCAATATCATCATTATGACGAATTGCTCGGAATGTATTTAGAATAGGTACTCCATCCTCACTTAGACGCTGATACTTGAAACTAACTAATTTACCAATTAGTTTTGGGTCGTTCCAGAGTTCTTGGCGTATTTCTTTGGTTAGTCCTTCTCCTGTTCCAATCTCAAACTTTGGTCCAGTAGCCTTACCTTTAACCCACATTTGACAATGTAGAGCACCCAAAGATCCTTCTAGCCACCCTTTACCTTCGACCTTATCGATAATAATGGCTTCTCCATCTTCGAATGGCTTTACTTTGGTGATATCAGAGGACTTTTTATTAGTCGGCGGACGATCTAGCCGTCGAATAATCGCTCCATCACAACCCATCCTTGTAACATAGTCTTCAGCTAAATGATCTAGATTCTCCTTCTTTGGATTGACTATAGTCTTGTGCTGAACAATCTTAATATTATCAATATCTTTTAGGAGGGGACCAATGACCTGCTCTAGATCATAAAGACGATTCTCGTATGGTGTCTTTGGATTCTCATATTCGTGAATGCTAGCACAATCGAAGAGAACATAACGCATGTCTCCTTCGGGTGTACGCCCATCAACAGCATGAAAGAGTCGTTGAATAGCTTGAAAATCCATACGATCATTCTTAAATACTACAACCTCCCCATCGAGCACTATATCAAAACAAGTTTTTACCTGAATTTGGCGTCCAATTTGCTCTAATGATCGGCGAATAGGATCAAAACTCGATCCCCACTCTTTACCGGTACGAGATAATAAGTTTACCGATCGTAGTTGTCCATCCTTAAATCGTAAATAAGAAACGAATCGACCTCCATCCATCTTAGGTTGGAGTGACCAAGTACCATTTAATGACTTTAAATCCTTAAATGGTTTAGCTAGGGGTAGTGCAAATTTAGTTATTGTTCCAGGAAGAGCTTCGTTAATAGAACTAGTAGAGATATTCAAGCGCAGATCTTGCTTGATGATTCGTTCTGTCCACTTTTGTTGATTGGGGGTACATTGACTTAAGAAGTTAGCAATTTCAGTTTGGGCGGTTCCGCCAGTAATTTGACGTATTGCTAGTTTATCTAGTAGATATTCTAGATTTGCCCACCACTGCTGATTAGAAAATTTGACTGTATTCAACCACCATTGGTTGAATACAGCATTTTCTTGGACTGTAAGTTGTTTAACCCCAAATGTGATATTTGATGAATTTGTATAATTCAGCAATTTACGAAGTTCAGGGCAATCCAGAGTTCTTAAAACTTCAATTCGGGCTTTTCCACGAGGAGCTGCCTCGATTTGATCAAGAGCATAAATAAGATCTTTAGACATTGATATTGATTTCCTTATTTATTTTAGCCTTATTTTGATGATAGGCGTATTATGTTTATGAAGATTTTCCAATAATATGTTGATTTAGAATAATTTAGTTAATAAATCCTCAGCAGAGAGACCTTTAATTGGGCTTTTTTCTTGATGATTAATCCAATAAAAAGCTTGATTAATTGCATAATATTCCTCATCGGTCATTGGCTCGATCAGGTCTGAATCGTAGTCCCATATGAATACCTGTGATCTTATATCAAGGTAGACAGTAATTGATATAATACATTTTGTTCCTTTAAAATGCCATAAAAATTGTTTTGGATAGTAATCAGCACCCCATAGGGGAGTTTTATTATGATATAGCCAAAGATTGGGCCAATGATATTGTCGTTTTATATCATAGTGTGAATCACCCATAGGTCAGCCTATATTAGATATTAATTCAAAATCTTTAATGAAGGTCATATACCAACATTCTAGCGTACTCCCTTCACTAGTGGTAATTAATAATACGGATTCATTACCATTAATTGGTGGTAGCCCACTGATGATGATTTTATCACCATTTCGTAGATTGCCCCAACAATGTCTATAATCGTATTTTAGTCGCCAAACTTGGCCGATCTCACAAAACATAATTATTTCTATTAGTATATTTTAATGAAATCAAGCTACCTCATTTTCACTATAAATTTTTTTGATAAAATCGACGAAACTCATACTCCTGGCATACCCAGAATCAAGCCACATCGAAAAACTCTTTCGTACACTTTTGATAGAGATCTTTTTTCCAGATCGCTCACTGAGTAAATCTGCTATAGCTCGCCAAAGCTCACCTCTTGGGCTGATAACTGATCTACCACCGTAATAATATCCATTTTTGCGTGAGGATGTGTGTGTTACTGAATTTGTCATGATTACATATTCTCATTTAGGAGTTTAATGATTCGACCCCATTTAAGCTCGTGGCCTAGAGTAGATCGTTTGACTATAAAACTGTTGCCGAAGTAATTTAAAGTGGCCTGTGTGACTGTTAGGACTTCTACTAAAATTTTACCACTAATCGGTACTCTATCACTTACCATACAATCCTTTTTTATAACAAGGACGTCTCCAACTTGTAATTTACGTTGTGGATTCATGTTTAATTAGTTACAATCTGAATACCACCCCAGATGCAATCATTTTGAAATTTGGGTCTAGGTAATTGAATTTTGGTCCCAAACACGTTAATCACAACTATATGTGCATTAATCTTTTCTAGTAAAAATTTACTACCAATTGGTAGATTAAAACGATCTCGATAATAAGCTATTAAAGAAGTTTCAGTTTCTAGAATCTGAAGAAGATCTCCAACTTTAGGGAGTGGCATTTAATTTTCATCACAAATAGTCAAAAAATCAGACATTATAAATAAATCAATAGGAATCCAAATATATAGATCGATGTTATTAAATTGAGTAACTAATAATAAACGTTTTATCCCAACACTAAGTTTTATATCCTTAATTAGGAATTTAGTTTCGGCCGGAATAGTATAGTGCGAATTCAATCCTAAACGCGTCCATGGATCTTTGCATTGTAAAATATCACCTACTTGAAGATTCTTAGCTTGCTCCAGTTTAGGTTTAAGTTTATAGAATTGTTTGCGTTCTGGAGCCATTATTATATATAATTACTTATTATGAGATATTAGATTATTTTCTTGAAGAAGAGATCAAATATGCTTATGTTCGAAATATCCACCAGACGATCCCAATATATTGGGATCGTCTGGTGTGCAAGTAAAAAGTTGTTTATGGGTAACTCTTTAGATGTCGATACGCTTCTCGCTGAGTACGAACGTGAAGATCTGTCCATTCACGTCAATAGTAGTACTATCTGCGCGTTCTGTGACTCCATCCCACCACCGCTTACCAAGCACCACCGCAAACTTCGTTCGCTGGATCTGGCTTCGGATGTCTGCCAGAGTTGCCTTTACCTGTTCGATCCGATAGTCGAGCTGCTTGATTTGCTCTGTCTTCTTGAGGGTAGAGAGGCTCTTGTCCCACTTGGCCAATACCTTGCCCATAACCTCAGCATTGGCCGTCAGAGTCCTTTTGGCCTTCAGCCTATCCCGAACCTCCGCCACCTTCGGGAACGAGGAAAAGCCTTTGGCTGCAATCTTAAATTCCTTCGCCATATAGTAATCTGTATGGGCCTGATCCTCGGTCGGCGGGTTAAACCCATTGCGAGTCACCCCGATCTCCTTGAGGAATTCCTCCTGACCTACTGAGAGTGTAGTACCTAGGCCACGTTCCTCTTGTGGCTCAATTTCCTCCCGTAGAGCCTTGAGGACCTTGAGGGTGGCTTGTGCTTCCAGTTCATTGGCCACCTTCATACAAAGGTCTTTAGCGGACGTTAGTCCATCTGCAATAGCCCGGTTGATCACTGGGATACGATTTAGGTGTAGAGTATAGACCCTGCCTTGGTAGTGTCGATTGTGTTCCTGGTCGATTACGCCCTCAACCAAGAACCGCTCGTAAGTAGCCTTGCTCATGCTAATCGGTAATGTCGGGGTATTGAGGAATCCGTCCTTGACGACTGTGTAGTTACGCCACACGAATGTTTCGTAGGTATTACCCTTAAATCCAGCGTCAGCCCAGCCCTTTGGAAGCTTAATGACACCAGGAATACGGCACAACACCGACAGGTTGAGTTGAGTCTGGTTCCACACCAAATCAACCAGTGGTACACGAGTGTTCTTGTCGGGTTCGAATTCAGGGTAGCCTGGCTTGGTCTTGCTGGGCACCCCGATCCGATTATATCGGAAGTCAGGATGATATGGCTGGAACTCGGCCTCCGGGTCCTGCATCAACAAATCCATAGCGTCTAGGAGGCAGAACGCGTCTCGCTTGGGTAGACAGCCTACCTTCTTTCCGGCGAGGTACCGCTTCTGCTTGGAGCCAATGGCGTCAAGGATCGCCTGCTCCGCCGCGCCGTACTCAGCATTAGTAAATGCATTTGAGATTTGAGTCACTAGGCCCGTATCACCGAGCGCCGACATAATCTCCAGAGCCTGGTCCATCTTGGCCCGCTGGATTAGTACCAGGGCCGCCGCATAGCTGGCCTTAATCCAGTGCTCACTGGTGTTAAGGCCATGGGTTCCGTGCTCCAGAGCGAGGTTTAGAGGGACCTCTCCCGATCCTTTCGGCTTTTTGTCTGTAATGATGTAGATCTTATCATTACCCTTCTTACTCGGGGTGAAGGTGATCTCACCGGACTCCGCCGGGTAGACCGCCACTTGGCCATCTGTCAAGCTAAACACCGCGCCGTCCTTGGGTGGGAGTGTTTCAAGCTGGATCAGAATACGACGCCGCCGATTCCGTGCCTTATCCATGAAGTCGGAGAGGATGGGTGGGAACGTACTTAGGTCAGAGGAGTGAATGACCTGACCTCCAAACCGTTCGGCCATGTCGATGAGTAGTTCCTTGTTGTAATAGTTACCGTATCCAACCACTAGGCTGGAGGTGACCTCACCGCCCATCGCTTTGATGGCGTTTCTGATGTCCTTAATCTCCTGCGATACTGGCGAGACCGTCGGATATCCGTCTGTGAGGAATGTTAAAGCAAAGACGTTACTTAGTGGTTTTAGGTCAATTACTACCTGCTTGCAGTCGGCCAGGATCTCCGAGAAACAGGTCATTCCGATAGCGTAGCTGTTCTCGTCGAGAATTTTCTCTAGTTTATGATCCTCGTGGCCGGTAATCTTATAGCCCTTGAGGACAAAGCGGAACTCGTTTCGTCCAGAGAACCAGCCTAGACTGATGGTATCTCCTACTGGGATTGTCTTGAGCCTCTCCTTTAAGTCATTGATTAGCTGCGGGAGCGCCCCACACATGCTCCCTGAGCGGTCATACATCAAGATGTGATTTACGTTGGTTGAGATTGAGGACTGACCTTGATCCGGGACCTGTTGTTGGACCAGGTAAAGGTTTTTATTGAACTTCAGATATTCTTGCATTCTGCTACCGCTCCTTAGTTAGGCATAGCGTGGATACAGGTTAAAATCTAAACGATATTACAATCTTGATAATCATAATTGTCATCCCAACCATAGCGACAACGCTAGTCCATAGATGGATTGATAATACAATGTTATTCATATATCCTTTCATTGTGAATATATGAACTATGTGCTAAAATTACGAAGAACGACTATGATAACTGGAAATATGATAATACCAAGTAATATACCTACACTAAACCATCTTGCTTCACTAGCGGTCATCCATTCATCTGGTATTGGATAAACTAATTTACATTGTTTCTGAATTCTAGAAAGAGGAATCCATGCCATAGAATTTGGACCATCTATACTTTCAAACATTAGAACTCGGGCCGCATAGGGCTCATTTGGCCACCCAAGTGGGACGATCGCTTCTATCCTAAACAAAGATCCTATAGGCATTGAATAAAAAAGTTCTAAAGATTCAGGATTTGGACGAACGACTTGCCAAATCTGATTAGAAGCGATCATTGACGCTACACCCTTCTTCATCGTACCATTCGGTCCAACCATCGCACTCATTTTCTTCAGAAATGTCGGCTGAATTGTAGACTTCAAGTCCTGCGACATTACAGAAGTCAGGTTTGATATGATGTTCTAGTTGGAAAAGATCATAGTCAGCTAAATTTTGAAGAATTCTCTTCTCTTCTTTTCCCTTCCCTTCCCTTCTCCTCCCCTCCCCTTCTATTACTGTTGAGACTGTAACATAAAAGGGCTCCATTGGTACTTGTGGGATATGCCATACTCGCAGATCACCATTTTTGGCGTAGACATTTGACCAGGCATCCGATCCATTGGTTTAATCAATTATATGATTTCAGCGATCTTTGCATGCATCTTCAATGCCATTATATGATGTATTTGTCGAAGTCCTACTGATTTAAAACCGATTTCTTTGAAAAATCGTTTTAAATGGGGGTTAATTACATGAACTGTACATGATTGTGCATTACGAAGACTGCCTAGATAAATCAATGTCCGAATCAAATATCGTGCTAGTCCTTGACGACGATAATTAGGATGAATTTCGCAGACATAAATGTGGAGGCTGCGTCCAATTAGATGACCAGCGCAGAATCCTATAACCATGACCCTTTGGGCTATATCCCGCGCTAGCAAAGTTAGCCAGTTAGGATTGTTGAATAGATTTTTGATATCATTGCGAGTATCCCGCATCTGGGGATCCCAGCAAATAGCTTGTAGTTTAAGAATGCTGTCAATTTCCTGAGGGGATGGAGACGTGGAGAAGATTTGAATATTAGTAGAGGTAGCTAATATGGCCTTTACTCGATGGCGAGATTTATGATAGTGAAGAGTGCCAGGACGTATCATCGATTTCGTTGTTCTACCAAGAGTTTAATCAATTCTGCATCGTAAAGAGAACCCTCATAGCGGAAAACTCGTTCGTGTTTAAAATTAGTATTCCAACGTTGAGCTGGCATAATCACCAATCCGCGTTGACGAACGTTGAGCCAGGGCTTAATGTAGTCGGGCCAGTCATCTACTAAGATACGACCATAAACCTGAGATTTTAAATCGGTAGTAATTGTGACCTTAGCGTCTGGGATGTATTTGGCGGCCCATCGAACCTTTTGTTCCCAAGCCGAATAGTTATGTTTGGGGCCACGAGTTAGAATACTTAACCGAAATCCGACTTGACGTAGTAGATCAACAACGTGCATCCCATGAGAAAGAGGTTCTAGATTGAACCACCAGTCTGGTTGGGCTTTGATGAGATCTCGTCTGGCTTTGATATGAGGGTACTTATGCTCATCTTCAGTATCTAATAGTGGTATTTCCCCCGGAGCCATGAGCTTGAGAAGATCTCGCTGCATAGCTTGGTCAAATTGTGCGGTGCTACCATCAATATCGATGAGTGCGACTGGCTTACGTTTAGTAGACATCTTAGTCCTAATTATTACGGATATACTTACTTGGCGCAGGCTCCGCTCGCCCCTAAGATTGCAAGTCGCGGGCCGGGCATTTTAACTTAAGAACACAATTCACATGAATGTGTAATACGATCATCGATAGTGGTGAAGACTTGACCAGACAGATCTACGCACTCTACTATATAATGTTCAACTTCTCTAATGACAAACTTGGTGCCTGGTTGGATTACTAGGCGTAAATTACGATTCTGTGGATACACCAACAAGGAACCAGTAGGAATTACTTGCCAAATTTGACCTGGGGTCAATATCAATAGCACATCTTCCCATATTCAATAAGGGCACTTTTTGAAATCACAATCTCCCCTGTAATGTTAGGACATATGCATACTACCATTATTTTATTACTAGTAGTATCTTTGATAATTACCTTGTCTTCATGGAGAAGTCGTATATCTAGAACAATCCAATTACTAGAATTGTACTTGCGACACAGCAATCGCACAGATACCCCATCTGGGTTAACGATCTTCCATACTTGACCAACAATGAGTTGGTCAGTATTCATTGGCTGACATGTAGCCATTCAATTATGGCTCGTTTTTCGTCTTCGACTTTCTTGAGATCAATTTCAAAATAATCTGCTAGGAATGTCTCAATACTAATTGAGACTTCTTCTGGATCACCGCTACTATTAAGTTTGTAGATACAGTATCCTTTTTCACCCATGAGCCAATCTAAAAAGCCACCAATTACTTGGGATTCAAGCTTGATCGCTCTGAGCCTGTCTAGTTCTGGAGTCGCTGGATATCTTTCTTGTTTATTCATCATATTCCTCAATACCGGAATCTAGATTGCTGCAATCCTCCTCAGATTCTTCATCATGATCAATGATATAATCGATGCGAGCAGCAATAACTCGCCCCTGCTTATCCTTGACTATATAACAATTATAACTACCGTCTCCAAAACCAGAACTAGATATGGTACCAAACTTAATTACTCCGCCTTGAACTTCTCCAAGAGTAAGATTGCTAACGGCAGTATAGAATTGTTGCTCATATCCATCATCACGTGGATTATCAGGGTAACAATCATTATCGAAAAACCCAGCTTGTCCAGAGTCTACTCCAACATCGATCCCTGAGTCTTCACTGGCCATTTTGGCCATATCTATGTTTCCATTTTTATCGTGCCATACTAAAAGTTTATTAACCCGGATTCCCCAATATTTCTCATCCTTATATGAAATTGCAGCTTTCCAATCTCCCGGCAAAGCTGGTATTGTGCCTGAACAGTATACTGTCTTGTCATAACACGGATCGGTGACCCGTAATAGATTAGCGGTTAGCTTAAATGTACCTAATATCTTAATAGTATGCATGGTATTCCTCATAGTAGGTATTATATCCATTGTAATCAGCTTGCTACGGAAACTAATTAGGTAGATTGGTTAAGAATCGATGAAATATCACGTAGGTCTCCTAAGGTAATAGTATCCTGAGTCCCGACGAGAATTTCGGTATCATCTGGAGTCTCATCGGAGACCCCACTCCAATCATGGAGTACTACAATTAGTCTACGGAGGAGTACTAAATGCGCATCTGTAATTTTAATATTAGTCATTTATTAGATAATGTGAATAACAATGGCGTGAGTGATACTGGGCCATAGTAATGTGAATAATATGAGCCCAATAAGCATTATTAACATTAGAATGCACACATTAAGTATTATTAGAATGCACACATTAAAAATGATAATAAAGACTTGACAAAATGCTTTCATTAGATAATTTCAAAGTGCTCTTGTACTACAGCTAAAAGATGATTATAATCATCTTCCATCATTTTGGATTTAAGAGCATTAATCTCATCCATAGCCCAACCAGCTTTGCGGGCAGCTTTAATACATTTACCAATAATGACGAACGCATTACCATCTTCACCAATCAGAGACACCTCTGGTTTATTATTGGTCACCATGTCAATTTCCCTTGATAATTAATTTAGATTAGATTCTGGCTCTTCTGGTTGGGACTTCTGCAGGAATTCTGCTAAGGTTAACCCAGCGTACCCAGGGAATTTAGCGTAAACTCCGATTGCGTCTTTTACCCATCTCGGGACATAAACAAACCCTGGATGGTGTAATCCATCCATTTTGACGATTTTAGATTCCCAGATCGCTGATACATGTTGTGGATGAGAAATTTTGACCCAACCACCTGTTCGTGGTCGATTTTTTGGTCCTGAAACAGGTGGTTGGGTCATTAGATTACACCTACATAACACTTTGAATTATTAGGATAGCGCACCACGACTAGCCCTATCCCTAATAGCATCGACATCGACATAGGTAATCCTATGTCAATTGTATCGGTACAGCGAAGTCACACCCTTCCCGATGATCGTGTCTCGCCCAACCCATGACGGATTCAACCCCGTCCATAGCCATTTCATATTCCCCAGGTGTGAGACTGGGATCTTACTATACCATAGTAATTATGGACTATGGGTAGTCTTTCCTACCAGTCAGGATCGCATTTCACTGCACATCGTGGATTCAACCCCACATTCAGAGGTTTTACCTCCCCAATGCGATCTTTTGGGATCCAATCACGTACACGTCGTGTCTAACTAGACAAGTCGGTGTCATCGTGTTATCCTCTGTCATATCTAAGTACTAAGAAATCGTGTTATCCTCTGTCATATCTAAGTACTAAGAAATAGATTTCTAAGAAGATCTATTCCGATATAGACCATCTTCATGGTTAAGGTAACGTCGTATAATAGTAGGATTGTAGTGTTCCGCATTTCCAGGGATCATACTATGTTGTCTGTACCAATTATCATCAGGCTCAATCCATGTGAGTTCTGATTCAATCTCGTTGGCTGTCTTCATTGCTATGTCATGATCACCGAGTACAAGTACATGAGCAATACCACAAGAATAGTGCCAATCTACCATCTGACCACTCTTTTTAGCAACTTTCTGAACCCATGGCTCAATATCTTTAGCCCAACCATCAATAGCTAGAAGACTTGTGCCATTATTGAATACTTCTTGATTACAATTTTTGATGTGGCTCATACTATCTCAATGCCTATTACGGAGACCTATTTATTATGGTCAAGTTGTGATCTAAATGAACAAATTTATACTGCGGATCTGATAGTAGATTGAGACAGGTAGCCGCTGGTTTCGAAATCTAGCCGAGAAGCTATCCGGAAGCTATCCCTGGTCACCCGACTTTGTTATTCTACCTGTCTCAGTTGCGGGGGTCGGATTTGAACCGACGACCTTCGGGTTATGAGCCCGACGAGCTACCAGACTGCTCCACCCCGCAAAACTGATAGGACTCGCCAGGTCCTATCAGATCATCGCATAGCATATGCTACTACTTACTCATTAACTACATCCATCGCAACATCCTGTTAGCACTACGCCAATAGATTCCGACATTGTTTTGGAGGTCGCATCAGTCCACTATACCCAATAGCCGTAGTACACACATAACGCCATTTCCCTTTGCCTTTGCGGATTCAGCCCCGCCATAGAGATAAACCACTCCCCCAATGCGACCTGGGGATCGATGTGACGTGAGACATAAACGTCTCACGTTATCCTATGGGTAGTCTTTCCTACCAGTCAGTCTACACAATTGATGAATTATAACTTAGTTTATGTTCTTGTTCTATCCAGAGTTAATATATTATTTGAATCTCATTCTTACCCAAGTACGAATCTCAAATCGAAAACAATAGCACACTACTAGTAGTATAATTGAGATATCGTAGATGATGCGTAGCATACTCATGATTATGTATTAGCTGATTCAGATGAAATCATTAGTCCTAAGGTAGTGAGAAGGTAGGTTGATAAGTCAGATCTAAGTCCAGTTACTATAATCTCATAGATGATATTTTGATGAGTCTGCAAACTGGGGACCTTTAACAAGCTTAGCATAGCATTCTCAATGGCTAATCGAGGTGTTAGCCCGCCTTCTTTTTGATCAAAAGTTTCTACCCAGGCTTCACGGAGACAACAAAGGGCTTCTTGTAGATGATCATAATAATGCATAAATCTGATTATCCGCAATTCTTCAGTGGTAGTTTGTAATCTACAGGGAATTGTCGGTTAGGGTGGGGGTCGACACCGTCGAATCTACAGAGTGGCCGACTCAGTCTTTAAACCTTGGATTAATTTTTAGATGAAGAAGTAACAATGGGTTCCTAACTGGTTTAGGCTTCATATGGTAGCCATCATATTAAAATAGTCTAGTCTAGTAATTTGCAACAACTATGAATCCATGATAATGCTAACAATATGTCAATAGGTATATCAGAGCATATTTTAACCGGAACAATCCAATCATTATTCGATTTTGAGAATTTACATCCTGGACAAATAATAAACTTGACACCCAACTGTGCGCGCCCCTGCCCTAGAAATAGATCATAATGTGTCTTAGACTTGGATATCTGCCAAACCTGGCCAACCTCTATGTTGGGTACTGGAATCATCGTAATTCGATCCTTAATAGGACCATGTACTGACTGATTTAGGGCAGCATTATGTTTTCTACAGAGCAACCGTAGTCGAATCCCAGCTCTTAGCTCCCTGCGATAGCGATACCAACGATGTTCAGGATTCAACTTACGTTGAATCCAGGTACATCCATCAATATGATCAATCTCAAGGTTACGTCGTCGTGTGCAAAATGCGCATTTATTACCAAGAGCGGTACGAATCTCCGTCTTAATCCGCCGCAGACGCCGGGCTGAAACTTCACCTGGAGAGGTTATATTGAATATCCCGCTCGAAGACCTTAATTGCATTTTCTAAATATGCCTCCCAGAGAGGAGTACGATCTCGGAGACGTTTAGTCAGTTCAATTTCTAATTGTTCTTGGGCATCTTTAAGTCTAAATTGAAGGTCATTTATGGAATCATGAGAGTGATAGGCTAAACGATCGAAATCAGACATATATAATCCTAATTTTTACTAAGACGTGCTTCCAAAATATCGCGATAATTTTTCATTGCGAGTAATTGAGCCTGGAGGTGTTGACGCTGCTCTTCTACTGTCCGATGTAGGTAAATTCGACGTTGTTCAGTCTGTTCTGGTGAATCATTGGTAGAATTAGTCCGTTGCTTGGTGTGACTTGGACATCGATGGGACTGATGCCAATCACTTTGTTCTCGTAAATGAATAGCTATGCATTGCTGAAAAGTACAGGTCATCTGGGCCTGACGCTTTCCATGAGGACTCAATTCTGCAAGAATTGTGCCAGTAGCTCCATGGTCATTGGTAAAAATTAGTCCAGCTACTGATTCTTTTTGGTGAATCTTATTTTTAATTACTGATAAAGGTAGTGGTATATTGTTATCCATATTAATCTCCTTTTATTCGATTGCCTCACAACAATCTAATATTATATGTAGTCGCATGATTCCAGTCCGACCCCAGCAAGAGATCATGAATTGATTATAAATTAAGTCTGTAGACTTATATAGGTGGGATAAAATTAAGAACTTGGTCCTTAATGGTAGTTTCTCTCTATTAGGACAAGCTAAATGGTGATTGTTAGTAACGTAAGGCCACCACCAACAATCATCTTTAGTCACAATGCAACTAAGTCCAACCTCAACTTCCTGGTATTTCATACATTAATGGTAGTTGACGATACCCACGAAAACCGGGACGATAAAGATGGTTTGATTGATATATTACACGAGCATTTTGCTTCATGGCTTGGACTATGGATGTAGTAGTATGATCGCCATGGCAAGCACCGATTACCTGTCCATGTGGATTAGTTGGTCCAAGATAAATCATCACATGACTGATTGGTGAATCAGAAGTGTTCTTAGTAGAGTATAGGACTAGTGTTCCGGGCCGTGGTGAGATAGTCTCTGGGAGATCAGTCCAAAATCGTTGGGTCCACCATGAATGTCTAATATCGGAACCGCCAGCTCTCAAGTAACTTAGAGTAACAAATCCACTACAATCTACCCCAAAATATGGAGATGGAACAGGGTGATTATCCGGTCCTACCATAGTATCGCCCTTACCACTCCATAAATACCAAGTGTCAAGTAGACTTTGTGCTTTATCGATGAAAATTTTGGCTGAAACTGAAATTAGATGAGTTGCCATAAACTATTCTAAAAGATAGATGTGATGATAATCATCTCGGTAAATAAATCCAAAAGTTCCCCAATGATTGACATATAAAAAAGACGAATCGACCTTACGTTCTACTAGTAGTCGATCTCCAGTTGAAAGAACGGTAATTCTCCCAGAGGGAAAACCATGATATAAATTAATTGAATCAATAACTTCTAAGATATCACCAGAATCTAAGTACTGATAGGCTAGGTCTACCCTAGATCTTTTGATGTTTCCAGTAGCGTGGGAAGTTGCGCCAGGATTCATTAATGCGATTCCACTGAGAGATAACTGTTTTCTCTGGGACAGAATGAATATTCCGATGAGCAGCAATCTGTGGGTCGGTAATAAAAATAATTATCTCAACTTCATGTCCCCATGCAATAGCCAATTGATAATATGGAGCGATCTCAGCAACCGATGTATTAGTATTGTCAACAATCACCAACATATTACTAGATCCGTTTGGATCTTCTGCTCCATGTATGAGCCACATGGTATATTTACGAAGACATTGGGCGTGTGCCTCTGAGAGTTTTGTCCGATCAAATTTATATTGATTATCTACCATAAAGAAGTTGTCAGCAGAAAAACACTCTACATTAGAAGCGCCGTATTTATCGATTGTTCGCTGAGTGTAAGTACTTTTCCCAGCCCCACTAACTCCTTGCAAAATTTGAACTTTCATTAGGTGGTCCCGACAAATTGTATAGCCGTCCTTATAACTATAGATAAGGAATTAGGTAGCTACACTGTAGTTGGTAGAATTTTAGTTGTTTGTGTTATATCCAACTTAGACTTGTTCACTATACCGACTGGATGTTCTTCAACTTCAACTTGATAATAGATTTTATTATCGAAGATATATTTCTGACAAATCGTGATTTGCGTAAATACGCCAATCGGCCCCTGGAAGCACCAGCCTATTCCTTGATTGAACCACTCATTGAGTTTAGTGCCTTCGATCAAGTGTAGTGGCTTGGGGTCAGGATTAGACATTTGAGTATAGAGGCGAAGTCGCTTATGGTGATACGTAGTGCCAGCTCGGTACCGATGACTGTCGGGATTGTCGGATCAACCAAATCATTATTGATATAACACCTATAAAGCAGAGTCCTAGTAGGCTAACTATTAACCACATTAATTCACGAGACATTGATTAAATCTGGAAAGATCTGGGAGAAACGCTACTGGGATTTGTGTCAAAATCTTTGATAAATTTCTGAATACTCTTTGAGAAATTGATATCTTGGATACACCTACCATATTTTGTAACAATACAAACCGATGAGTCCCAAACCTGATAACGATATCCAGGCGGTAGAGGGAGTTGACAGTTCAACGCTAATGCCATAGCACACTTTTCCATGCTATAACATTTACCAGCGTCAATCATTTCTTGGGTTACTTGAAATCGCATATGGTCCCCGTTGTGATAGAAATATGTCGGCCCACTTGGATTCGAACCAAGATTGTCCACTAATCAAGTGGCAGCCTTTCGGCGCCCGGGTATAAGCCGGGGGTCCTACCAATTGAACGATGGGCCGGGTACGACTACTTTGTGAAATGATCAAGCGTGGGATATTGTTTAGGCTTCTTGTTGTCAGAACGCTTGTGCTCTGGTTTTTGGGTACTAGCCTGAATTCTTAACTGAAGGCGGGTTCGCTCCTTCTTAGCTCCAATATCAATTCCAAGTCTGGAATTGAGTAGAGCAATCTGGTCTCGGTCCGAGCGTTCTATCCGTGCCTTCTGGCGCTCCACAGCTTGATTATGTTTTACCAGTTGCTTTGCTCGCAGGACCTTATTACGAGCACCAGCAGGACGCTCCATGTTTGGAATATGACGATCATTAATACTGGACATTATGTTCTCCATACTACTAGATTAAATCTATATGTTGATAGATACCTTTATGTCTTTAGGAATACTAAGTCTTTTTATAAAGGTTTCTTCGGTGCCTTTCCTCTGGTGGCAACTATCGCCTTTAAGTCTTCTAGATAAGTGGTTATTCCGCGATTAGTTAATTCGATTGAAGCGTCTATACATAACGTCTTGCGACGTAGAATATCAGCCAGAGCTTGCATTCCTACTCTCTCCAGATGATCCACTAATTTGAACATCTCCGACTGAACGGCACCGATAATTACCTGGGAATTCTGCAAGTCTTGCAGCCACGTCATAGTACATTCTTAGGTGAAATTATGGTTTTTAAATGCGATGTATAGATTCGTGATGATCAGCTGGATCACAGCAATCATTGACTGAGAACATACAACCGTCCTCTAGAGTAACTAGGGCGTCGCCTACGTAGGCGAACCGCGATTCTCGAAACCATGAGTCTAGACTACAAGCCCAATGTGGTGAACAATAATTGACTACTTCCACAATTTTACGCGTCCATTCTGGGATCCAGTATTCAACAGAAATGTTGGTAATTCTTAAGTGTTTATATCTACAATCACAAACTGCGTCACCTATTTGAAGTGACTGAAGCCATCTTAATTTGTCGTAAGACATCGTATACCCCGGTGTGGGATTGAACCACTGCATATAAATACCGATTCCCATACGCTGGCGCAGCTCCGTATGGGACCATTTTCTGGCGCCCCAAATCTAGGCCAAATCGGTCGCACCGTCCTGCAATACCGGACTAGGGTAGCCCCAGTTTAGTAAACAGCAGAACTAGTTGGCTACTGGGTAGCTATATCTAGTTTTACCTCATCCTTCTTAGGCAGCTTTTTGCCAGCCATATCAGGAGACCGAGAGCATTGGTGCCAGTCAGACATGGCTCGAACATGATCTGAGCCCCCTGCCCAGCACTTCATCTTTGCCTGTACCTTCCCAAACTTATTCAGATCTGGGAGTACTACGCCTGTAGTTGGTTCCTCTGAACGACCTCCTTGAAATTGGAGACCAGCCAGAGGCTGATTCTTATTCTGCCTTAGTAGATCCTTAGCCTCCTTCAAGGTGTACACCTTGTTAGGATCGAATTCTACCTTCTTCATCTCTGTATTCGACTCAGCCATTGCGGTACTCCCATGTTGGACAGATTTGTGCGGGCTGTGGAGCCCCGGCTACCGAAGTTCAAGCGCCATGCCAGCGCGCAAGGGCTATTATTCGTTGAACAATAGCGATTCAATATCTACGCCCTCTAACTTGGAGAAATAGTGACCCCATTCTTTATGTCCGGTATATAATCCATCTAGAATTTGTTGTTTTAGTATTTTAGCATCATTATGATTGGCGAAAACATTAATGATTTGACCAAGACCATGAGTGGTACTAAAGGTACCACCATCACAATAACGAGCAATCACGACATATACTATAGAACCGGTTGCTATTTTACTAGTTGTTTTAACTTCAACATAATAAGGGTTTTCTGGTCTATTCTTTGAGATGCCTTTGACTATGAAATTACACTCTACGTAACGATGACCAGTATATTGACCATCATAGCCGTAAGTGTTGCTTATAATGATTTGCTCGTCAGAGTATATTACATACATTTTCATAAATTATCCTTAAGCTATTCTCAGAATACAGTATTTCTTAAGTAGATATTCACGTATGTATTTTACACCATTAGGATTAATACAAGTCATTACGTTTCCTAGCTCGGGTGGATCATTAGGATATGAGTGGGTTCCAGCTATAAAAAGCGTGTCTCCAACAGAAAGTTCCCAACCAGTCGGAAAGTCCTTTACAACTTCCCAAGTTTGATCGATTTCGCAAGACGCTGTACTCATGACTTATCTGGGCTCATTCGAATAACAAATTCCGTTTCTGTAAATCCGGCAAATTTATGACTATTTTTCTGGTAGAGTTCAGCAATACGAACAATAATCGGTTCAGTCCAAACTAGGCGCCTCCGGACCCGTCTATAAGTCTGGTCTTCAAAAGTAGGGCTTTCAATATAACTAATATTATCGCGATCATACCAACAACGAATTTTAGCCTGTCGAAATGCCTTAATTTGAGCATCAGTTAAGTAACCATACTTAACCAAGTCCTTGGGCGGCATTACTTCTCTCACCTCTGAATTTGGTCTCTGAGGTTCATATCAACTCGCTAGCTATTTAGTAATTTACAATGTTCAATTATCCAAACTCTCAAACGATGAATAACTGTACCATTAGTAGTTAACATATGATACACCCACATATCATGTGTCTGGAATGTCGGATGACATATTGGTTCGGTTATAATAATAAATTTATCACCGACTCTGGTGGTGGTGCATATACCGTTTCTATGAATCGTATCCTGTTCCCAAACCTGACCTAATTTTATTTCTACTAATTTTATAGCGTCTTGGCCCATTGTAGCCGATCAATAAGCATTTGGTAGACGCAGTCTTTGACTGTAATAATAGTTTGGTTAGTAGTGCATTGCTTATTAGCATCGTTATGATCAGTAAAAATCAATTCTAAAGGATAGCTGGCATGTTCCCAGTAGTAACTCTGGCCTTCCTGGTACCAGGTCTTCGGAACAATTACCCATAGTTCATCTGATCGATGAGCATTCATCATTTTATCCCTCTATTACTTGGGGCATTGGATTCCATATCGCAAGGACTTCTCGATGCTTACCAATTATCCATACATTGAATCCGAGCGGTATATCACGCTCGCCATGCCAATTTTTTCGAGCCTGACCTTTAGATGAGAAAAATCCAGCTTGAACCAGAATATCTAACATATTGATTGAAGGTGATATATGTTGAACATGTTCAGTACCAAATAGATCCGGTTCAATCTCAGGAAACCAATGTTGATTTTGAACGACGAAATTTAACAAGTTCCCTCCGCATAAGATCAATTGATGGGTCAAATCGCCAGAATCCATCAAAATTTACAATATCAACTACTAGCATATCTTGCCAGATATCATCTTCAGTTAATTTATACCAGACTTTACCGCGACGATTCCATTCTCTGGTTGATACGTGATTAGGTCGATCGGTATTATCCCAATAACCATATTCTTCTAACCGGGGATCTATCTTAAGAAAATCTAAGATATGTGTTAGTAGTCCGTTTGTGTACGGAATTAAATACCAATACCGACCATGACGACGGACAGTAATTGATACGTCTAAACAAAAAGTATTATGTTCTGGACGGCTAAGCGTCTCTGCGTACATTCTACGAATATATTCGTAGATAGCTACATCATTAAGTTTACGTTCGGTCCAAATTAGTCTCGAGTTGTCCAAGACTGCTGCTTTAAATTCTTTATCAGTTTTAGTAGATTTTAAAAGTATTGAATACCACTTTTTAAGGGAGCGTTTAGCGTTATCTGCTGCAGCCTTACGAATGTCCATTAATGTAGACCAAGGATCGTTACCTAACTTAATTCTATAGGCTGTATGAATTTTAGTAGACATAGTTATGTTCAATCTCGTAATACTGCGATTATGACTACTGCTAGACAGATCCATTGTGTGATGTGTATTGCTACCATGTACTCTCTATCAGTTGGTCGCATTATGGTAGAGACCGTTCCTCGAAGGTCCGGGCGACTGACGGATCTAGATTTTTCTCAGTAGGCCCTTGCGGCTTACACTCATACAGAAACCGCCTCACCCGTTCTCGTTGTAGGTCACAGAGTTCAGCACGGTCCTGGAAAGGCCGGATCGTATTACAGGTTGCTATCAAGCCTATAGCAACAGTAATAGTTAGGCAAATTATCTTTACAATACGTAAAGTAAGAACATCTTGGTTATCCAACATGGTACTCACCGTAATTTCTTTCAATGTGGATATTGAGCTAATCCCATAGTCCAAACTCACAAAGGAGAGTCGACCGATCCCATTCCCACTCGCGATGCTCTCTCTCTTCTAGAGTTACTGTTACCTCTGTAGATTTACATCGTGATTCAGCTTCCGACTTTGAATCATAAATAAGAGTTGAAAGTTTTAAGGTCCAATTTCCATCAGTAGTATGGCTTATACTATGAGTTTGATCTAGATCTTGTTCCCACCATTCTCTAGGAACATTAACCCATAGTGAGTCTCGAGTGTGGATCATATTGCCGGTCCCAGTGAGTGTTGGATATTTGAAATCAATAAAGAGTATTATTCCTTATCGGAGACGAGGTCGGCCTGCCTAATTGGCTGCAAGCTGCGGGCCGTGTATGGTTCCTGATGAGCTCGGGCTTCTTGTATGGCTGCGTCAAGTTCTTGAGCAGCCATAGCTAGCTCAGGGTCTTGATTGAGTGTCGGATTACAAGAATCTGGATAGTTATGATCAACAAATGGTTCAAGATTATAATTTGGAATTACTGCCTCAAAAGCAGTCATGGCATCAGTCAGAGCGCTTCGTCCGACTGCTCCATTAAGATAATTACGAAGGGCAATAGTAAGTGCAGTGCCGCGAGCATAATAAATATCTAGTTGTTCATTCATGGATTTCATAAGTTATTTTTGTAAACAAGCATGTTGTAGGAGATCGCGAGACACCACTACTCCGGGTGAGTCCCAACAATGAGCACGCCACACCGATGGCAGTGTACATATGTATATGCCATTCCGGTAATCAAATATGTGATCAGCGGGTTCAATCTCTCGTTCTATAATTAATCGCGATCCTTCAGATAGCAAAATAAAACTATACATACGAATAGAACCTGGTGGGTTACAATCAGATTGGAAGGCTAAGTCATTATCAATGGTTATCCAAATTTGACCAACCTGTAATTTACTTGATGAATCATCCATAGTAGTGTGCTTTAATTAGTATCTGTTTTTAGTTCAACGAACCCTCGACATTTAAGTTCTGATATGGCTTGAATTAGCTGAATATCATGAACTTCCCAGGAAATCCATTCACCATTTTGCTTGTCAGATCCACCCCACATACTTAATGAGTCCATGGCGACACGCAACGACTGATCAATATTATTTATAGGTAGCCAAATCCTATGTCCATATCCAATTGGTCCAGCTGGGGTTAATCGATAATTAATGGGCTTAGGCATTAGGCGTCTTCTCCATAGTCACATCGATCGATCATTCCTTCAACTATTGGGCAAGAGTTATTATGTCCTAATAAATTTAGGAATTTTTGAGACGCATAATCTCATCATCAAGTGCATTTAGCTCAGTAGGTACCCAGGCCCAATCTCTAACCAAAAGTTGATCCTCAGATTCTCTGCCATTACATCCAATCTCCCTATTCTTTACTGTATCGATAAGGACCCATCGATGCTCGTTTTCTATAAATTTAACCTGGAAACGATTACTCATTGATGAATGCTTTTGGGTCAAATCTATTTAATTGAACTTTATATCCAGCTTGACGCAACTTACTAGCCATTCGCTCGGAAGGATATACATCATGAGAATGAATAATCACCAAGCCAGGCTTGCGGTCCTCTGGTAGCTCTTGGCACATCCAGTCTACTACATGTTCTCCAGTGCGCTCTCGAATAATTTCTGGACGCTCTTGGTCTGGATTATAATATTCTCCAAGACTATGATCGAGGTAAACTACGTCCCATACTGTGCCCAGTAGAGCAGCCTTCGCCTGAGTGGTATTCCAGGTAGGGCAGTATACTGTACTATCGCGATAGTATTGAGCGAAAATTTTATGACGAGTTTCATCATCATCCAATACCATGACCTTCATTGTCTATCTCCTACAGATGATGAGGATAGAATTGCATTAATGATGTGGGACATAAAATAGACGGTACAATGGTAGACCCTTCAAGGCTTTCAAATATGCCCGCCAACTCGTTTCAAGCTCTGGACTATATGGAGTAAACTTGGTTGGCTTGCAGTGGAGATTGGTATCAACTGCTTTGATCTTCGGATTACCACAACGGCTACAGGCCATGATGATTCCTCCATATGAGTAGACACGACTTATAGTTAGCTAAAGAAGAGTCCTAATATATCCCGAGAGGGAAGTGTAGTTATTTAAATAACTACACTTCCCTCTCAAGGCTTGCGACCATGGCGCAGGAATTTACGGGACAACGCCCTACCTTGCCTTTGACTGTAATTCCTTGATCGCTTTGTCGGCCCTTTGTTATGTTCGAGGGTTAATCCAAGCCAACCCCGTCACGCCCTCGCTATCTACGGGCTTATGCCGACGCCGATTCCCAGTAAGTGATAGGTACCGGGATTTTAACCTCCCTACCAGAGGACTAGTCATATACTCAACCGGAATGGTCAAGCCAGACTAGCATAGCTTCACCGATCATCGATCAAAGCGCTATCTCGCTTCAGACCGTACTCTTTGTTTTCAGATCCGGACCTAATACAAAACTCCTCGTCTTCCAGGGCGAACCGATGATCGGAATGTAACGGGGATGGACAGGTTCTACACCGGGTGGGATCGGTGTTAAGTGACTAGTCACCTATAGATTACCCGTAGTGGATCAACCCGGACCCACAAACAGAATGCGAGTCGACTACGAGTCCTGTCCATCCCCAGATTATCCTCCAGCCCGAATGACGACGAGCGAAAGGTTCTGAGATGTATCGAACTTGTTGCTCCAGCACTGCTTGGTGAAGGGAACACCCGGCTCGATTTCTGCCTGGCGGTCAATCATCAGCTCTGCGTAGTCCTGAATGGCTTCCATGGCATCACCAGGACGGGCGTAGAGATTCATGCCAGGTAGATTAGGGATCCGATGACGCTTCTTGGCCTTCTCTGCCCAGAAATCAATCAACTTCCCACGCTGCTGGAGGAAGTTGACATCCAGCTGGACCGAATGACCCATGCGCTCTTGAATGATGGCCTTCAGCTGTTGAATGGCCTCCGGCTTCTTGGGATCCCCATAGCGATCGAGGTTGGGGTCATGCGCATCACGCACCCAGGCGGACACCTGGAAGACCTTGTCGCCACGCCTGGGAACAACCCGAGCCTGGTACTCCTCCGATTCACCATCCGGATCTGGAATGGCCTCGCCCTCGTCGTACTTCGCCCGCTCCATTGCCACCTGTTGAGCCAACATCGTAGAAGTTACTGCTCCCTGCGTCATGATTATGTTCTCCTAGAGAGGCCGCGCGACCCAGCGCCGCGAGCCGCCCCCCAATGTTGCAAGCGCCGGGCCGGCGAAAGACGCTAAGAAGGATTATTCAACGAGCGAGCAAAATTCCAAGACCCAACTAGTATTAACATACTTTACATCTCCAGTTTGGAGAGTAATTTCCCAATATTGGGGAAGTGCATCGTAACCTGAAAGAATGAATCTATCCCCTATATCTATTTCAGGTAGACACCAGCGGGATTGATAATGTGTACGTTGCCAAATTTGACCAATCTTAATAATATTCATGCAAACCTAATAAGACGATTGACTTGATGAATCATAAAATGCTGTTCTCTTAACAACCTTTACAGTTCAGCCATTTTAGAACGCGGGCTCGACAATAATCGGTTTTTTCGCCAAAATCACATTTAAAATCTTCCCATGAGGAACCATGACGATTGAGCTCATCCTTGACCTCCTGAAGGGTTATCGTCTGAATCTTATGTCGTCTACGTCGTTTTTTAGGGTTTAGAATGGCCTTGGCTGTAATTTCTCCTGCTTCCGAAGCGGCACCAATAATGAAGACCTCTACAGCTGTCACCGCTATCATCTTTAACCAATTCCACATCTTATCCCCTGATTAGACAGCAGCTGTATTTAATATCTAGTTCACTTATTCTCCAAACACCTGTCCAATGGAGTATCCGCCACTGATTAACACTAGGATGTACGTCAAATGGTATTTCAGGTACTTTTAATTGTCGATCTAATATAAAACGTTCCCCAACTTTAATATCCATACCAAAATCAGATCTATAATAACGACCAGGCACAATCTTAAATACAGGTATTCCGTACCCTTCTTGAATAACGTCCCGTACGACCTCATAAATCTGTCCTGGACAAATCATTATTTCAATGGAATAAGTTCTTGAACTAAATCTGTGCAAAGCTTATCAAGCTGAATTCGATTTGGAGTACTGGGAAGAATACTTGTTCTATCAATATATTCTAATTCATTGAGGGATTTTTGTGCCCATTCACATAGATATTCATAAGTCCAGGCCCCACCACGGATCGCCAATAATTCTTGAGCATCAGGTCGCCTAACCAATACGCCTTTACCTTCCAAGATTTCTCGACCCATACGTATTAATCGAACTAAGTGCATCCCATGCTTGGTATCATAACCATATTTACGTTCTAGTTCGAAGCGAACAGGATTACGATTATTTATCCAAACCTGATAAGATCGCCACTCTTCCTGGCGACTTTTATAGGTACGTTCTCGGTCAAGTAATTCTAGAAAATCATCGGAAAAACCGAGAAGAGTACCCGCAATTTGCTCCAAGTCAATGCCACCTATTTCCTTTACTACTGATAATGCATGTATTAAACCTTTATGCTCTGGCTTGGTATTGAATTCTTCCACTTTTGTTTGTAGCGCTGCTACCACTTGAGCACGGTACCCGGTTTCAATAAACGCGAGTGTCTCCACAAAACGTTCCTGAACAGCAATTTTGGCCGCACTATCAAGTTCATCAACTGGCACATTCCAGTGCTCGATTTGTTTCCGAATCATTTCCTGAACAGCTATTAATTGATCGGCTGGGATAACTGTATGCTGTGGAAGACCAAATTCTTCTCTGGTGGGGGCAGCCTTAGGAGGATGTCGAAGCCATTGATAATGTCTCTCAATCTTCTTTAGTTGTGAGACGGCATATCCAGAGAAAGTATATTTAGCCTTACGGCTTAGGAATTGATCTCTATATGTAAGCAGTTTTTCTCCGACTCCAGTAATAAGTAAATGGTCACTAGGGTCTGTATAGAGTATTTCGATAATATTAGGGTTACAATCAGCTGCTAATTTGAAGAATTTGCGTATGTCATAAATAACCATATCTACGCCATGTTGTTGGCGATAAAATTCTACGTGCTCAAATTGCTCCAAATATCCCATAAAGTACTGAATAGGTGGAATAGTTATGCCTCTAAAATCCTCATCACTAGTAGGAATGCTAGTTCCGTAAGCATGAGAACCATGCTTAGTTAGGAAGATGGTTCGATCCTTCAACCATTGTAGGTTAGTTTTGATAGTTTGAAAGTTCACAATCAATTCGTTGACAATGAGCTATTAGGTCTTCAGCTGTACTCTCCTACTTTTGCCCATAGCTATCAATAATCCACCAGCTGGGACCATATGAGTCATTAAGAGTATTTGGGATTATTGAATCCACAATGAATTTATCCCCAATATTAGGGATTATTCCGGATGCGTAGTAGGTACAAGGTAGGACTACTTCCCAAATCTGGCCAGGTGCAATCATACTATCCTTCTTGCGATAGATACAAGGTCATTCTTAGTGATTTTGAATTCGTACTTAAGGGTGGTGCAGCACCAGATCTTACCACATAGATCCAAGTCACGACCAGAAATTAGAAATTTATCTCCACATTTAAGATAAATCGTTGGTACCTGTACAGAAGTGTCAATTATGCCACGTAACTCTTCAGGGTCGTCATGACGAGACAAATTAATCCAAAGTGGGAGTGGGTCATTATAAATTGAATCAGTTTTTGACCATCCAACCCATATAGCATTGCAATACGCTTCCCAGACTTGACCGATTTTAATTGACATATCTAGTCTATACAGATACAACAATAATAAATGTTAGTTGTATCTGTACAAAAACGTTGGCCATCAATTTTAAGTATCTCATATTTAGATGTGTCACCACGGTGGCGGGCAACGATAATGAATTTATCCCCGGTTACTAACAGGTAGAGAGTACCACTATGCTCAACATAATTAGCCCAGAATTCTTTTGTGACTACCCAACAAGAGCCAATAATAGCACTATTAGTAGTCGATTCGTTTGAAGAATTTACGGACATAGTCTCCCATGAAGGTAAATATAGACCCATTTAAATTCAGTAATCGTATTGTGTCACCAGTTAAATAGTAAAGTCCCTTAGGTATATATTCGTAAACAATTAATTTATCTCCATCTTTGTATGGAGCTTCATCCCAATGGGACCATTCTGAAGGAGCATTATTAACCTCCCAGATTTGTCCAGAGCTAATCTCCATAAATTAGCCCTGCACCCTCAATTAGCTCATCCGTTGTAAGGGTATAATTTTGACCGTCGACTTTAGCAACGACAATTAAACAATCTGGTTCCAACATTTTAACTAATAGTTTATCACCACACTGGAGCCAACAGTCTTCGTAATCAAGCCCATAGAATGGTACTGTGCCCCATTCCCAGATTTGACCAATTTCGATTTGATCCCACTTATGCGCAAGGCGGGATTTGAACCCGCACGCCCGGTCAGGGGCATCAGATTTTGAGTCTGACATGGCTACCAGGTTTCATCACTCGCGCTATTTAGTATATCACGGCACAACGGGTACGGGAGTCACACCGCCAGCAACACCTGCAGTTAGAAGCATCAATGTATAACCAACCATCTCTTTACGTACTTCGGTTTTGATATTTTCTTCACCAGGCTGTGCGGGCATAAAAACCCAAAATCCTTTATATAACCAGCCCTTTAATAGAATAATTGATAGATCACCTGCGGTAATCTGAGGAAGAACTGTGCCTGGCGAGGGGCGAATATATTTACCCCTAGCAGAACTCAGATCTTGTGTCCACTGGGCGAACAGAGCTTGGCCTCGTCCACCACGTGGACCCCCACATTTATCGTCAACCAAGCGGTCAGCTCGCTCCACATTACGATCGTACTGATCTATAATGTGTTGTGGAATTGATCTAGGATTTTCCTTGAGGGCAGTCTTTGCACTAGCCTGCACTTGCAAGGCCCATCCCTTTGTAGATTGAGCAATTAGACAATCTAGCTCAGATTGAGTCCAATTTTTAGTCTGAAATCGACTCTCATAAAGTTGGCGTCCTACCTCAGCAACTTTCATAATGGCCTGCTCGTAGATTTGCTTCCAGCTACCAGCTGGAATCTCAAACCCCTGAGGATTTTCTGGGGTAGGCATATCCATCGCACCAAAACTATTCCATAGACATAGCGTGAGAATTACATTATACATGTTATTCCTCGATTAAACGTGAACACCTAAGAATTTCATCACCAGTAAGATACTGCATGGCACCATCCATAAAATGGCACCGATAGAATGAAAAGCTGGGACAATGACTTGCTTCCCCAATAATCAATTTTGTTCCGATATATTTACTTGCAATAAGATCTTGTCTATATAAGGGGACTGTAGTGTGAATCTCTCGCACTGTTCCTAGTTCCAATATCTAATCCTCAACCTTAACAAGCTTCCCATAGATATTTTTCAATTGGGTCCATCCATTAATTTTACCATGATTATTAGCAATCTGAGCTAATCCTTGATGGATCGATCTGATTAAATGTAGATACTGATGTCCATTTACCTTGCATAGGACAACATCCCCGATCTTAAATTGTTCTGTTCGTTCTATTGTACATAGTTGTCCACTACGAATTCGGGGCATCATACTATCACCGCGAGGACGGAAAGAGACTCGGCCTTGTTCAATCAGAGTAGTAATATGTTGATCAGCCCAACCCATGGTAGTTTGCTACACCTGAGTAAAATAATGTTCAAGGGCGCCAATACTAACATCTCCAGCATGTCCCCATAGTGTAAATGATACCCAAATCTTAGATGATTTATGATCCGAAATCAGTGGTGTATCAGGGATATATTTTGTAATTATTATTGAATCACCAATAACAATATCATCCATTCTATGTTCATCTTTCCAGTAGAAATTTATATATGGTCGTAATGTTGTTTTGGTTCGCCAAATTTGACCAATCTCAGGCGTCACTTGATACCTCGAAGCCTATTGAAACAACGTATACGAATAATTCTATCCACTTGATCGAGCAAATATGCTATAATGTAGCAGGTTGATAATGATCTTGTAAAAACTTAGTTAAGTCAGTAACGGTATTCTTCTCCGGATCTAATAATACTAAATCTAACAAGGATTTCGCAATTTCTCCTACTTTTTTAGATGGTTTTAGATTTAGTATCTGCATAATTTGATTTCCACCAATAGCTAGATCTCGAACACTCAATGGTGTGTTTGATGATAGAGTCGTTCGTAGACTATTAGCTGTTTGCTCCAGTAGGTTTCCACCTCCTACCGATGCCGCCAAGATATCATCAACTGTATCTCGACCGACTTTGGATCCCCACTTACGAATCTCGGATGGAGACCAATTTTCAGCGATCGACTGATCGATCATGTGCGTAGCCACATGTAGTACTCTGCTTACTATTTCTGTAGGATAGGTCAAAATTCTTAAACGATTAGATATCTGATCGGTAGGTATAGACCAAAAATGAAATAGTATGGGAAGCCGAACAGTAAGTGAAGCAGCAACCTGTCCCAGCATTGGGAGTAATTCAACGCGTCCTTGTTTTAGACAATATTCAGTTTTAGTTTGAAATTCAGGGATGATTTCGTTAAGAAGTCCGGTTATCAATAGACAACGTAAACCATGATCAACTTTAGGAGCGAGCAAAATCTTATCGAATTCAGCTCGTATTTGTTCATTAGATATCTTGCAAAATATAGGTATACAATTAGGTATAGACTGTATGGTAGCTTGATCAAATTCAAAGTCCAAAACAGTAGAAAATCGAATCGCCCGTATACAGCGTAGCCCATCTTCAGAGAAGCGAGCGATTGGATCTCCGACAGATTTAATTATCCTCTTTTGGAGATCTTCTTGACCACAAAATGGGTCAACTATAACCCCCATTATAGGATCCCAAGCAATTGCATTAATAGTAAAGTCTCTACGCCCTAGGTCGGCTTGGATCTCTGTGTGAAACTCAACCTTCTCCGGCCGACGACCGTCATAGTAAGGACCATCGGTCCGATAAGTAGTAACTTCGATTCCTTGATTGTCGATCAAAACAGTTACTGTTCCATGTTGGATTCCTGTGGGAAGCACTTTGGTGAAACAGTTTTGGACTTGAGAAGGAATAGCAGACGTGGCTATGTCCCAGTCCTTTGGAATCTTACCAAGAATAGAATCACGAACACATCCACCAACTAAATAAGCCTGATATCCTGCTTGTTGTAGCTTTGATAATATCGTTAGAACTGCAGCAGGAACAAATCTTGATGATAGATTCATCATTCACCAATGAGACGACAATTAGTGTATAGATAACTGAGTGAGCAATAATTAATTACACCATCTAAAAAGCCAATACTGATTAGATTATCACCAAAATAACACTTGACTATGAATTTAGTTCCAGGAACATAACGATCTCTCCATCTCGAATGGCTCTGGTGGATTAACGAATTGTTGGGTATAAGATATGGTGGGTATACTATTTCCCAGATTTGGCCAGCAGTAACCTGCTTTTTTTTTTGACATACTATTCGTCTTATTATTTCTTATTAATAAGTTCTTGAACCGTACCGGAAAATTGTGAAATTTCAGCGTCTTTTCTAGTGCCGCGCCGCCGTCCACCAGCTGTATATCCAGCTTCTTTGAGAAAGCGAGTACCTACATCTTTCAAAGCATATTGAGCAAGAGCACGTTGAAATCCGAGGGCTTTACGCTCCACTTTTTCTCTCTCATCGGCCAATAGACTATCAATAGTAGTAATCTTCCGCCAACGGCTTTGTGCGTAGTCAGCCATTTGGTGCAATCCTTCTGGTGGTAGGCATTGAGTCGATCATTCGATCATGGAGGTTATGCAAGTCGTGGGCCGCGAATAAACATTTAACTAGTAAATTGACAATTACGTCGGATCCATCCTTCTGTAAGACTATATAAGGTACCATCTATACCTTTTACTATCCAACCACTTATCAAGTCTCTAGTATCAGGATGACAAATTAAAAATTTTTCCCCTAATATCGGAGTTGATGAATAGGTCGTATGATATTCTAATAGCATGTCACAAAAGTTTTGCACTTCAGTAACTTTCCATATTTGACCTATACATAGATCAAAATAGTCATAGCCCTTCATTATTTAGGAAGTCCTGGTACCATCAGACAACCTTGTAAAGAAAAAGGCTGATTACCCCAGGATTGGCCACAGCGCGAACAAACCCACCTTCCATCGCGAAACAGTAGATTATGTGTTCCCATGGTATGTCTTCATTCTCATAGATACTTCGTAGCTCGATAGATCCAAGAAGCACTTACATTAAATGTACTATCATGATAAATAATGGCCCAAAGAGGGCCTATACTAGATGGTTGAGCACCCGTGGCTACGAGACCCGTAACAATAACTTTATCACCCAAATCTAAATGATAGCTATAACCATTTGAATTAATTAATTGTGAGGGACATATAATCATCCGTACTTGGCCAGGTTCAATATTGAATAGGCAGTCGGATCTTATATGGGAATTAGTCGGATTATTTTGTCTTATATGGGGCACTTTCCTCATTTAAGTTATTTATACTATCTACCTAGTAGTTTACAGTATTTATATAAATCGTCTAAGCGAATATAAATCTTCTTCCCAAATCGATTAATTGGGAAGAAGATTTGATAACAAGGTTTATTGCTATTAATTTTTGGTAGTGATTCAATAAGGAATCGATCACCTATACTTAGGTCTGGGGGTCGCCCATTGTAAGTATCGACGACCTCCCATAGTTGACCTTGACTAATGCTCATCTACTTCTTCTTGGTTTGAGCGTAGGCTCGTTTCCGATCCATGATAGCCTTCTGCTTGGCTGTGAAAGCCTCAGAATGAACCTTATGTTTGATCTGGATTTTATTTGCGTTGCGCTTAGCGAGCGTGCGTCCGCCAGCCGTAATGGGGCGACTAGCTTTCGACGGAAGACCTTCACGATTCAGCCGCAAGATGTCGCTACGATTGCTACCGATGCTCATGACCTACCTCATGTGATGCGGGAATAGATTGTATTCGTTAATCCAACACGCGCCGCCCGATCTGCTAACTGCAAGCGCCGGGCCGGGAATTTTAGCTTACTAGGAGACAGTGGTTCTTATAAGCATTTGGTAGGAATTGTGGTATAGATTTGATCTGTTTCAATTAACATTATGACAGGGACGACACGAATGATAGAGATCATATGCCGTAATTGTACCATATACACCATTTACTAATGTTTCCCACAATAAAAAACCGGATTTACCTAGTATAATCTTAGTTCCGGGGGTAAGTAGGTATGGTCTCGATATTCTATCGAAATATTGTATATATGTAACATAATAAACTACTTCCCAGATTTGGCCAATCTTAGGTTTATATCTATCCACGATAGATATATGTTGTGTTCTCATCGGTTTGAGTTCCACATCCACAAGGCCAAAGAGTTAAGGACTGTGTGTCTCGGTGAGAATGTGTATGATCACCCTCTAAACAGTGATCTATATTTTTAGAGCATTGTAATTTACCCTGGTGATCACATAAATGATAACAAATGGTTATCATATTACTAGACGCATGGGTCTGATAGTTATGAAGTTTAGTCATCGATCAGATCTCCATAATCTTCAATGTGGCGTTTCAATAGATCGGCCTGAATCCCACCTAAGGTAACTATAGATGTCATTGAATGTGGCTCACTATTCCAGATTGATACTTTATTCTCTACTTCCTTAATTATAAACTTTGTGTGTATAGGAAGATAAATAATCTCGTGTTGATCAACATGACCTATGATACCCCTAATACCGTTATTTTTAGTAGCTCGATTAGATACCTGCCATACCTGACCAACACGAATCATTGATATTCTGTCCCATCTTTACGTAGGTGGTATTGCTCCCCAACTAATTTTATAATAATCCTACCTAATTTCGGATCCCAACGTTCTTTTCCTAAGCGCATAACAAACCCCTCTCGAATTTGAGAAGGAGTAATTATACTATTTCCTGAAGCAAGAGACTCGATAATAGTCCAGTCAAATGGGCCATCATAAAGAACAGGCACCATTGGAATTTGTAAACCGGTGCAAATGCGCTTAAAATTATCATAGTCTATATAATGCATAGCTTTCGAATCATAAATATCAAAAGCAGCATAATGAATTGGATCCTCCAAAGTTGATCCATATTTTAAATCCTGAACTCTACCATAAACTTCACCATAGACAACAAAATCTGGTATTTGAGCTAGTTTGGTAGCCATATCATATTTACGGGCCGCCATCCAGAACACGTCTTCGATACGATCCTTGACAAAATAACGATGTGAACTTACATATAAACGTGGGGCCTCTTCCTTGGGATCGTGTCGATGGACCATGCGAGAATTACAACCGTGGATTTTTTCGGTAACAATGACTCGCTCTCTAGGAACTATTACCGTATGGTATTTTCGAGCTGATTCAATATCATATACTGGACAAATTTGACTATCAGGCTGATGGTCTCGATGACATCCGAGACGCATATTGGTCTCAGGCTCTTCGTACTTTATAATCCCTAATGGGGTAGCTACATTATCACCTACCTGCCAAACAAGATCAGACGGTAGAATTGAGATAGGAAATAGAAGGCCCATCGAAAAAATACCTCGAAGCTTCTTAGCTTTAACACGATGGGTCTGCCGTGATTCCTTTTGTTCTAAGAACGTAAAGGCCCGGTTATTCATTGGAACCACAGACTCAATTGGTATATAGACAGCTAAATCTCCAGGTTTAAATTCTTCAGTTCTAAAAATAACCGGACAACCTTCTACCTCGGTTAGAGAGAGAGTATCGGCATTAGGGTGCTTCTGGGTTTCACCAATTACTATAATTGGGACAGCGAAAGTACTCATAGTATGTCCTCTACTATAATAGGCCAAAAATCATTAAAGGTAGTGGCTTTACAATATAACCTCCTACCGTATAAGGTAAAATAAACATAATTGTAAGGACTATAGCCATAGACAACTACTTTATCACCACGTTGAAGTTGTATGGACATGAGATAATGATCCACATCCCAAACCCAAACAATATCAGCATTTACTTCCCAAATTTGACCAATCTCTAACTCAAGAGGTAATTGATCTTTCATTGATAAAGTAAAGGTATGTATATAATATAGTAGGTAAATTAACTGTTTATAGTCGGAGATGGACAAGCACACCAAATTCGTTTAAGATTATATCTAGTGAATTCAGACTTGGGTAACCGATATTGAACTCCCCAAAGATTGATTAGGCAAGTATGATTATCAACCGATAGTATTATAAAACGATCTCCACGCTGTAATTTTTGATTGGTGGCTAGACCAATTCCTTCAAAATATCTAAACGAATTTATAAGAAAATGCTCATGAGCGAGCACCTCCCAAATATCTCCAGGCCAGATTTTCTTTTTCATAAAGATTTAGCTGATCAGCTTACAATGTGTTAAAATTGCCCAACTTGGAACAAATTTTTCAACACCAAAACATGAAACTTGTACGGTATGGAAATTAGAACGTATCGAGACTATTAATAATTTGTCTCCAAACCAAAAGTCTAAATTTGTAGCTAGCCGCTTAGCTTTAACCTCCCAGATCTGGCCGATAGCAAGGCGCTGAATATTATTTTTACGTCCATGAAATGGGGTTTTATTAGGAATATTCATAATACCATATACACCAGGGGAGAGATCTCTCCCCTGGTGTACCTGCATATAGTCTACTACAAACATTACTTCTTATTCTTCTTGAAAGCCAGATTGATGATTCTTCTAGCATCCCACTTGGAGCCAAAAATTTGAGTTAGAATATCGATAACCTGACGCATGTTACCGCGCTTCTTCGGATTTAACAACATCAGCGCTTGATCGGCGGTTAGCTGCTTTTCCTGTAGACCCTTGAGTCTCTGATGAATCTCCGCTTTGTATGACCGATGAAGACCGTCGATTCGCTGATCAAATGACTGGATAATGGCCTCCTCTCGATTTTGAAGCTCCGCTTTGTATGACTGGTGAAGACCATCGATTTGCTGCTTGTATAACTGATGAAGATCGTCGATTCGCCGCTCATATGACTGGATGATGGACTTCTCCTGATCCTTGAGCCGACTATCTATATTTGCTAGTGCCTTATTGGCCAAATCCTCAAGATCGAAGATATACTTTTTCTGGGCCTCCTCGCGCACAGCAAAATCCAATATCTGTTGATCTGCTTCACTGAGAGCCTTGATGGCGCTCGCAATCATATTCTGCATGACGTCGGTTGCTTTGAAACTCATATACCTATCTCCCAATTGGAAGGCTGCCAATCATCAGTCCGTGGGAACCACCCACGAATACGCTTTTAAGCGTTTCGGCTTAGTATGGGTTATACAATGTGCAACTTTCATGTTTACACAGCATATTCACACTTTATAGTTCCTCATATTAGTGTTATTAATTTATAATAGACGACAATACATTTTAATTCTGCTCTGCTCTATGAATTGATATTTTTGTCCAGTCTTACAAATTGTTGCATAAAATCCGCGAGGATCAGTAGATACAATTACGAATTTATCACCTGATCCCAGAGGATATACTGGTCCATAATCCGACATCCCTCTAGGCTTATATTCATTTACTTCCCAAATCTGTCCAGGCTCAATGATGTAGGATAGGCGATTAGCCACAACGAATACACCATTCTATGATTAGGTTTGGAGACAACCAAAACTGGCACTTATAACTTACGCAGCCCCAAGCACGTCGGTCTTTGTCAAAGTATCCAATAGTAAAACGATCATGTAGTTGTAGTTTACTGGCTGCAAATGGGTCACGAGCATCCCCAACAGCCATTTTACGTTCTGGGAACTGCTCATAATACTCCCAAACCTGTCCGCCTTCAATCTTCATAGGTCCTCAGGCGACTAAACGGCAACATAATTTAATATAACTATCAGTATAGTATCGGGTGTGTCCATCAGGATAAATAACTTCCCAAATCTGGCCAGGTTCGGGTAATCCTATAATAATCTTCGATCCACTGGGACTATTGGGCCAACCGGCCCCATTATAAACGATTTCCATAATTTGTCCTGATTCAATCTTCATGGACACATCCTACAAGATTCTATAATATAATGTGCTGAATGCATACAACTTTTACCATTACTATCTACTAGATCGTAGATATGTAGCATTGGTCGATCCTTAAATTTGTGCGTACCTACGACTATAAATTTAGCACCAATCTGTTCATCTGATAGGTTATGAACAACTTCCCAAACCTGGCCAGGCTCAATCTGAGCATATGATAGGTTATTAATACCTTCCCAAACTTGTGTGGGTTCAATTGGTTGGTTCGATGATATTCCTGTGTTTACCATTCTGGTGGCTCAATTAGTAGTTGATCCCTTCTTAGTATTGCAATCTCCACACATGGTTTGTAGGTTGATTAAACTATCAGATCCACCTTTACTCTTAGGAAGTATGTGATCCTGGGTCATTAGATGGAAGTGACCAGCATCGTCAACATGATAAAGATTTAGGTGCGGTTTTGCTAGGCTTGGGGGTTCAATATTATGAAAATATGGAATGGCTCGGGTCGCCTGTAGCAACATAATAGTCCCGACCTTCCCACATTGGACACAAACCCGACTGCGTTTAAAGCAAGCTAAACGCTGACTGGCACTTCCTACTTCAATAATATGACCACGATACAAAGTGGTAAGTCTCTCCATGCCTTTACCTAGGTATGGAAATAATTCATAGGCTGAATAAATATCGAAGGTATATAATCCGCATACCCGTATAGATGAGCGGCCAGTGGAATAAAGTAACCGACGCAGTTTTTTAAGAGTAATGCTAAAATCGTAGTTTTGAGACATTAGCTTTCTTGGTGTTCTACTTCATGTAGTATAGTTCTTAGCGTCGCTTCAGCCATAGCTGCAATTGCAGCCTCAGTACGAGAATTTCCATATACTGGGCCGCTAGTTACCCCTAACACAGAAACAACAGCCATCCACAAATCCTTGTCCATGTTAGTTACTTTTATGGTGTAACTTGAGCCCCTACGTAGCACCAGTTCTCGCAGTGCTGCGTTGATTGCTACATCATGATTACCATTCCCTACTCGACCGAAACCCAACTTTTCGAGCCAGTCTGCAATACTAACTTTCTCTGATTGAATGGACGATTCTTCTGTTTTTTTGTTCGTCATATATTAGTCCAGCCATGGATGAGTTGGTTCATCCACTGGCCTACAATACATACGGAAAATACTGTAAACTTCTGAAAAAGAGTTTCCGTCGATAGTAATATAATAAACTATTCTTTCACTATTTGATAGATTCATAATACGACTGACAATCAATTTGTCTCCTGCTTGTACCTCTAAACGAAGTCTAGTATTGGCTACCCAAATGTCGCCAACCTGAGGGTGCCTACGCAAGTAAAGCTCTTTTACCATTCTAGTAATTTGGCTATTCGACGAAATAGAATCTCACTGCATTGACCCATTACTCCATATCGTGAATAATATATTTTATAAGGGCATCGAACGAAATCAGGGTGAGTCGCGTCATGTACTTCCCATTCAGATCGGTGTATCACAGAAGTAATTAGAATCTTATCACCAATTACCAAAGGAGCTATTGCATACTCTGGCTCTGCTTTGATGACCTCCCATAGTTGTCCTGGTCGAATTGATGGCCATGGGTCACAGGCGTCACGCTGTTTCTTTAGAGACCAGCGGATTTTGCTTTGTTGATTATAATGAGGCATTCTATTCGATTTTATTGGATAGAATCTCCCGACCCATCGTCTTATGGCCAGCTACCATAAGCTGGGCCCTCCAGATAATCTGTAGTTCAGCAGCGGCTACTTGGAACTTCTTCTTCCAAGCTCGAATTGCTTGTTCAGTTACTTTCACATCTTCTAGATTAAACGGACTGGACATGGCCATAACATATGCTCCTGTTTGACTGCGCGTTATTGTCGAAACCCACACCTCGGGCAATATGCACCAATCCAGTAGGCCCAACGAAACTGGCATCTAGAGCAATAGCGATATTGCATCGATCTATGCCTCCCGCAGTAGTTCACAGCGACGGCATTCAACGTATGAATCATCTTCGACAAAAAGGTAGCACAACCGACTGGTTATTGGGTGAACAATGAATCCATTTACGGTTGCTACAGATTGACGAGACTTAAATGGTTTCTTACTCTTCTTTCGTACGGTCGCCCCAATATTTTTACGATATTCGACCACTTCATCGGAAGAATCCTGATTGTGACTAGGAGATCTCATGAATATGTTCCTTGATACTAGATCAGCAATCTAGCATATTCCTCAATCCAACTGCGACTTGCCGTCATGGTAAATAAATTTAGAAGTTGGACTCGATAAATATCGGAGCCATGAAAGTGCCGAAGACGGGCCCTAGTCTCTAGGGCGACAATGATTAATTTATCTCCTTCATATATCTTATACGGACCCCAATTATAGTCATGTTTTATTTGCCAGATCTGGCCTGGACTCATGTCGTTATTGGACATATGATCTAGTATGGCCCAATTACAACTCGCTTCTCCAGTTTCTTAATTGTAATCTCAATACTCGGCACAATCATATTGAGTGTGTTAGATATGCGTTTATACTCTTTAATACACTCCCTTCTAGTGATTGTATATGGATTGGCGTCTAGATTACTATTAGACCACTTTTTGAATATAGTGCCAATTCGACCGAGGAAAATAGTAATATTTGGATCGATATCATGCCAGTCCGAAGTGTTCCTAAGATTGTGCCAGTATTTGGCTGCACATAACGCGTACAAAATCATACATCTACGATCAGATAAGTTCGCGTGTGTTAAAGTGGCAATATGCATAAAGAATCTCTTGGCATCAAATGCGGTCTTTGGCGCATGGATCGGACCTAGACTAGTCAATCTTCGTAGGAGATTTCGTATATTTACATTCACCTATCGACTCCTTATCCGACTCACCAGCATCGATCTGCTGGAGCATTGTCTGCTCAATTACTTGTGAAGACTGCAATGCCGACTATTATTAATAGTAGTACAACTACAAAAATAGATGTAATCCAAAGTGGACTAAGAACCCAAACCCAACTCCAGTTAATATAATTCGTCAATTTAAGGACAATGAAACAAATCGTAAGAAGCCCAACAAAACCAATACCACCCTGCTGACTATGTCCATTTTCTGCCACTATAGCACCTCGGTTATGAGTATGTTTGTATGATCCAATATTAATATGTAATTTCACGGGCCCATATATTAAAATCGTGTGGTCGTAATCTAAATTCCATTCCCCAATAACAACAATGGATCCATTGATATGTATCCGAGCCAAAAACAGGATATTCATAACCAATAATGACGAAACGATCTCCGGGTACTAGCTCAATAAATTGTCGATCGTCCATGCAAGGCATATGTAGACGAGTTGTCATCTCCCAGATCTGACCTGTACTAATCAATCTTTCCATAGAATTATATCCGGGCGACGCCGGAAGTCTTCATTATATTCCGGCGTCGCCCATCATTTCTCAGGAATACGTATTCCTGAGAAGGGCACCTGGGTTGCGGATGCCTCCACCACCTGGTTGAACTACTGGGCTAACCAGGAAGCCCATTACGTCGGCTCGCGGGATTATCGTACCCTATCCACATGGCCAAACCCAGATACTGGGTGCAAGAGGCTTGTGGGAGCCGAATGGAGGTGCGGGGAATCGAACCCCGGTGTAGGAAACTTACGGTCAAGGTTTCTACGAGCGTAGCTCCGGTTTAGGTATACTGTCAGGGCTATACCGAGCAACTATCCCTGAACCAGTCGCCGTCGATTTGTAACCTTAAGCCCCAGGATCGACGACCGTCTCTGGGTCCGCATCCCCCAAATGGACGTTTTCACGGGATGGGGGACCTCCCCGTTACTAACGGCTGGACTCTTAAGGACCAGCATCACCCTGGCTATTACGCCATGGCGACGGGCGCAACGAAACCGTTGGCCTTTGTTGTTTTGGTCGGCTTTTTACGGGGCCAGCTGACCAACCCCGGCTCGCTCCTTGTTCCTTGGGCTCCCTATCGAAACCAGTTCACCCCCGTGAATACTATGACTAACTACTCTATACTAACAGTGAGCGTTTTACTATACGGATCAAACCTAAATGCATGGCGCGCATCTTGTTTAATTATATCATAATCGATGTTTTCATTCGTACACCAAAGTTGATCTGACCAAATACCATCCCAGAAGACGCGACCGGCAGTTAGATGTCTACCATCTACATTAGATGTTTGAAAACACCAATGTCCTAGACTGATGGACCACCACACTCGAACTTTTTTAACTTGATTCATCGTGTAATCCAGAGCTGGTGTATTCACCTACGATCTCACGCGAGAGCGCCAGCCCATGGCACTGCAAATCGCGGGCCGAGACGAATGTGTCAATTACATAAATCGTAGTCTGCTACCAATATCCATCTGATCACTCTCGCTCTCGTCATTATTAATAAAGATTTGTTGATTCTTGTCTTCTTCAAGACTAAAAGTCCTTCTTAGCTCGTTTACTGTTAATCCATTGCTATTAAAACCTCGTATAATTAACCCATTAAAAATTCCTACTATGGGTAATAATCCTGTGACACATTGCATATAAACTTTTCTAGACTGATCACTTACTGAATCTAGTAGCGCCTCAACTTCGTTGATAGTCATATTATTTATGTTTATTCGTTATAGATCATCAACAGGATCAATCCAGATTACATTAATTGAATTAGGCATTCCATAAGATATGTTTCCAGTCTCCTCGATACAAAGATAGCTACTTGGGAAGAAACACCCGACTGCCCCAGTTTTCTTGTTTATCCACCTACGAGGTTTCATTATGTCGTTCAATGGCATATAACCCTACCTGCTGAAGATTCGGCGCCACCATGAGTAATGTCTATGCTCGATAGGTAGAGGCGTTCCATCTTCGCGTACAAATTGATATTTGTACCCCCCATAGTCACTTGTACCATTCGGATTAGTGGTTCTGAGGCAGAATTCGTTGTAATATGGTTCAAACAAGGCGATTATAGTAAGTAGGTTGCCTACTGAAGTTCCATCCTTAAGGGTCTTCAATACTGGATAAATCCCATCAACCTTTGGATATGTAAATCCGGGTTGGTTATGTTGTTTAACTCCGGTCGGAGGAACTGCAAGGATCTTCACGAACCCACCATACTCTTGTTTGTCACGTAGCGGATGATGGTTATACACAGCCACTCCTTTATGGTTGATCGATCTGTACTAGTCTTTATATGATAAAGGTGAGAATTAAAATTCTATAACCAATCGTGATCATAGCGACCACAGACCACCAGTTCAGCAGTTGATACTGTAACGAGTGAATTACGAGTAGAACATAGTACTATTCCACGATCCCGTTTGAGTAGACCAATTGTGATCAAATAAGATTCTGGGCAGAGTTCCAAACTAGTCGCCTGCTCTGTAGCCACCTTGAGAGTTTTTATAATATACCAAACCTGATTTCCATCGACTGGTGGATTATGATGTAATTGGCTATCCATAGTCTAATTCACGTCATCATGATCATACATGCCTGTGGCTGTAGCCGCATCACTAGAAATGTGATCATCTTCTGGAGAGCAATCATCACAGAAATATTCACTTTTGTCTTTATCCGGGTTGTGAATCATGTCAGTGGCTTGATTTCCACATGGACAGAGTATTTGTTCTTCTTGCTCTTCCCGCCAAGCGTCGAACGATTGGACCGTATCGAATCCATCATTGGAATCTGCCACACAAGCCCGGCACTTGATAAAACCACTATTAGTGGGATATGCATTAAATAGGCCCAAGGATTCTGTACAAATACATCCAGAGAAGAACGGTACTCCTACTTGGTCTGCGTCTTCAGCTGACACAGAATCAGTTTTAGGGTTTTTACCCGACTTATAACAAACATACTCATACAGAGCAATCGGCATTTGTTCTATTCCCTCAGTTGGATTCCATCAATGTCCCATACAAGTATACCGTCAGGACGCGTTAAATATAGGATATGGTCAGCTATTGTATCGTCGTTAATCCCGGTGAATCGTGTTAAATCGCCTATCATACATCCAGGGTGATCTTGAACATAACTTATAATTTTGTGTACTAGCACACTTTGAATCAAAACATGACGTGATTGATTCACTATATGTTTGAGATCTAGGGTGGCAGTCATGCTATGTGCTAATGAAGGAAATTCAGATTGAGATCTATTCAACTTTCTTCTCTTCATAATCTGGGCCCCAGACACGATCCTTAATAATCAATCGACCATCAGGTAGCTCATCAGCCTCGTGTGTCTGTAGGTTATATACCCCATTCTCAGAGTATTGACTAGCAAGACGACGCTGTTGGCTGAAACTCATCATCAAAGTTTTAGCTTCCTCCTTGGTTCGAAAAGGTCCAGCTAAGAAATTGTCATAGCTACAACAAGAACAACCTGTTGTAGCTTCAACTAAGAAAACTTGAATCTTTTGGAACATAGTTACCTACTCAACCTAGATCGGAAAAAATTCGTAATATCATATTGAAGATCTGACCACCCATCGTGATCATCGTCGTCATAAAACTGGGCGAGCCACCCTGGCACAGTCTCTTTGGTGATGGGCTCAGTACCATCAAGGAACATATAAGCAATTTCAGTTAGCGATGCGTCTTGAAATACTGTAGCCTTAGTTAGAGCCACAAACCAAAGAATATTCTCATCAGTTGGCTCCCAAATATGGTCTTCGTCGGTCTGTATTCCGATCATAGGGGGCACAATAATCCCAACGCCAACTGCAGATTCAATCATGACTGCTCTCAAATCTTCAAATGTGGTAGGCTTCTTCATTGGATAGTTCCCAACTCATGCGTCTGCACGGGCCTGGCCATGGTTATCTTAACGATCGTCTGCACGATACATCAATCCGCTCTTTAACATGGTACTAATGGTTTCTTGTGCGAGTCATCATTATGTTATGATTAAAAGTTTGCTCGAATAAACGCTGCAATTTTGCTCGGTGTAACTTGTGCTTCTAATGGTAAATTATGACCATGACAACATTCACATCTCTGTGAGAGCGCGTCCTGTAATACTTCTGCAGGTAGATCTAAGATCTTATGAATACAAATACACTTAGATCCAGTATCCTTAGGACCTCTTACCTTAATGTAAGAATTCCCTACTATATACCTATATTTCTGACCACCAACGTTTATAATACGATAACTCAAGTGTATTCCTATTTAGAATTTGCGCTCAGCTTCAATTTGATGTTGAACCCACTCATCGTAACCGAGTTTAGTGTCTCCATTACTAACCTCATAAATCCAGTCAGTGAGTGGAAAGCGTAAATCGTCGGACTTAGAATTATCTATCCTTTGCACCTCAAGTAGATGTTGGAAATTAGTCTTAAGATTCGTGATCTCCTTAGTCAGAATGCGAATAAGTTTTTTGTCTCCCTCGAAGAATGGGGCTCTGAAGATATATAGTTTAAGAGTCTTCTCGAAACGATTTAGATTGAAAGACGCCATTAGCGTATCTCCTTTATCCTAACACAAGGTATTTGAATTAACAAGCCAAACACTAAATATGCCATATCAACTACTTGGTCCTCGTGATTAAACCCACCATAATGGATCTACCATTGTTGCCTTGATTCATGACTAGGTTGAAGCTTTCAGTAGACATGAAACACCCGATGGGAGATTACGTGATTAATTATACCTACCCAAATCGGACCGGCTCACCTGCGGAAGATTGCAACGCACGTTCCAGCCCGCACTGCTTAATTATCTCATCGCAAGAGCTCCATATTACACAAGTAAAATTATAACTAACTCGGTGACGGAATTTCGTATTGATCCCGTTCAATAATAGTCTTCATCTTTGCTTTGATCTGCTCATGTTGAGCATTGCTTTCATCAACCGAAGCGACTTTCGGTCTATAGCATTTCATGAACAGTTCGGTTAACGCCAATTCTACACCCAACGAATGAGAAGGAGGTAGTTCCATCAATTCAAGGAGTTGGTCGAATGATGGCGCCCCAAGCTCATATGCGTAGTAATACCAGGTGAGATACTGTTTGAGTTCACCAACATTCCGGGTGGTCACAGTATTCCTCTTATTCTAGGTTCGCTTCAGCTCCAATAGAAGCGAAGCAGCGTCGGCAAACGTCCGACCCTCTTCTCGCCACTTAGCGAGAGGATCAGCCATCTTGGCTTAGGCCCGGAGAAAGGAGCGATATGAACCCTGAAATGCACCACTGTCTACAGAGTCATGCCAATATCGCTTCAACTCATTACTGGTGATTTTACGTAGTTCATTATGCATAGATTTTGAGATTTATTCCAAGGGACGATCTAGCGCTCGTAGGATAACATTAGCATGATCCTCTAGACGGATAGCATGAACTTGCATACCTGGCATCCGCCATAGGGTTTGAGTTGCTATCAACAGGGAGTGAGCTAGACTCAACCGAGGTACTGTATTGGGCTGAGTATGTTTCAGGGTAAGCTGAAATTCCAGTTGCTGAATTTGGTCTCTGAGGTTCATATCAACTCGTTTATTCGCAGACCTCAAAAGGTGAGAATATCATGAATTCCGTTAATGAAACGTAGCTCATGACAATTAGCGATTCTACGCCGAGCTAGGATGATGCCTGCGGCCCGTTTTTCATCAAGCCATTTCTGAATGGCTCTCTTTCGACTATGTGCTTCGACAAGGTACCGAACACTGTCACCGTCATAATTCAAAAAGAAAAGCTTGTTCATTTGATTACCCATTAATTATACAGTTGGAAACCTACTCTAATCGTACCAGAAATAAATTCTCCAACGCGTTTAGGACGGCATTTTGGACTGTGACAACAATATTGTAAGTGGAGGAAATTTTGGAAGCTGCGCCTGAAGTGTGGTCGTACATGATCCACACAAATGGCCATAAACAACTGAAACCTTACCACAGCGGACACATATCTTCATCGTTACCCCCGAAGGATTTAATCTGATACTGCAACTACTGAGGTTGCATGCTCGATCCATGCTTCCCAGTAAGGGATGTATGCTCCATCTCCATTTGAATTCAGTACGGGCTGTATCACTGCTTTCGTCTTTGTCAACACTTTCAATGCTTCTCGTGCTGTCCCTTGATCCGGATACCATGTCGCAGTGTTCTGTGATCCTCCCAGCGCACACCTCTGCTGTAGGAGCACTCCAATGGGCACATCGCTGGCAACCAATGCCTTGCCTCTCACTGGCACGCCGTGTGCTATCACCATACCAGATTTGACTTCCACCTCTTCACCGTTCAACTTCATTGTTATCCTCCATACTTACTTGGGTTGGTTGTCGGCTTTCACCCATGGTGTCCCCTCACCGGACCTACACCGACATCGCCCGGCTAACTCATACATAGTCATGCCGGTCGCCTTACATGCAGGACATAGCCACTTAGACAGCTTACCCCTGGTTGTAAATTACCATATTCTATCTCTGTCGTCTACTATCCCTAATTAGTTGTTACTTTGTGGCCGATCTCGGATTCGAACCGAGATGGGGTTGCCCCCGAAGGATTTTAAGTCCTCTGCGTCTACCCTTCCGCCAATCGGCCAGTACCATACTACTTCTCCACCTATTTACCGATCAAACTTTGACGTGCTCTTGCACGGATACTATCTTTTGTCTTGAACTTGGTCTGAAACGGTTGATCTCGAGGATCAGCTTTGGAACAGGATGGATGATGAGCGTATGCAATGTATGGTCCGTTGCATTCTTTGCAAGGTGATGGTTCATCCATCGGTCCTCTTTCCCAATCAACCATGATCTGTCCCCATTGCTAGTTTAATTAGCGTACTACTTCTTCTGGTGCTGCTCCCTCCAATAATTGCTCTAATATGGGAGATACATCGGCCCATGTTCCCCTAATCAGCACATCTATGTATGTCCTAATCTCATAGATCTGCATGGTGCGAAGCCAAGCCACTTTAATATATGGATTTAACCAATGTCGTTGCGTAATAAGATGTCCTGGTATGATTATCACACCCTCAGCTTTATGGGTGTCAGTACGGTAGGCTTGTTCGAGTAACTTAGTTGCGGTAGTCACTAGATCTCAACCAAGGAGGTAGAGCTTATTACCATCACTTAGAGATTATGTCCCGGGCTTTGTTACTCGGCCCGCAGCCGACGCGTGGTTAACTGCAAGCGCCGGGCCGGCTTGCAACACTAAACTGGTTCTAAGTTTCCTTGATATAATTGAATTATTCATATAGGGCCCAGCCAGCCCTGACCCGCCAGCATTGGCGGGTCAGGGCTTATAGTCTGGGCTTATAGTTTACCACTTTCCGAGCGGGACCACGTAGGCCAGAGACGGCATGGTCGCCTTCTTCACGCGCTCAATATGGTCAAGCGTCGACTCGTCCTTGCCCCAGGGCAAGTATGCCTCCACCTTGCGCACCGGCATCTGATCCATGTACCCGCCGGAGTGAGCGATTTTACCCTTCCACTTCGTCACCTTCCGGTAGGCGGTCTCCGCCGAGGAGGCGGTCACCGTGAAAAGCTGCTTACCCCGACTGTGGCCGCTACGCTCAACCAAGACGTCACGAAGGAAGAAGAGAACGAAACGACGGCACTTCTTCTGAGGAAAACCTACTCTCGACATCTTCGCCATTGTTGATCTCCAGTCCAAATGAACACCACGACACGGGGCGCCGCACGGGGCGCCGCCTGTGGGCCTGCGAGCGCCGCGCCCGATATCCTTAGTCAAACTAGTTCTGCGCGGCCCGCTACTTGCATTTTTAGACCCGGCCCCGAGCATGACCCGACCTACCTACACGAATATACTCAATACGTGTTTTAGTCCGTATAGCTCAGATATGAATCTGGAACCAATTAATAATGATATTCAGATTATGGTAGGGTCAGTTTGGTGGGCTAGAACAAACATTTATTGGTATGGTGAATTATTGCTTCATGCCTACGATAAAGTTCTTGTCAAGAATGTTACTCAAAATATGGTTAGTTTTATTTTCAATAATAGTAACGATGTGTGGGTCATGGACTGCGATGAATTTATCTCTATGTGTGAATTAGCTCTACTGTGAAAACCTATATTATCAAATTAGGATAAATTTAAGTGATACCTAGATGGGTCTAATAACTATGTCGACTGCCTAACCTGGACAAATTTGGGTACTATTAAAAATGTTACACGGTTTCATGTTGGTGATAAATTATTAATTAAAGAAGTTAATTTAATTCCATAGACAATAGTTTTTAGTTATTGGGTTGTGAATATACCTGAGCTTGGTGGATCTTTAGTGATTTATGTGTGCCAGACTGGTGTCTCGACAAATTAAAATAGGTACTGTGTGGGAAATTCGCCATAGGGACCTTGGCAATGGTTGGATTATAGGCGATAAATTTGTGGTCATCAATACTAGACTAAGACGTAAGTTACGAGACTTTGTGTCATGTGGTAACTGGACTAAGCCACATCAAATTAAAGAAACACTTGTTCAGCACTGTTTCAGTCACGACTATCTATATATAGAAGATATAGATATACAATCTACCTGTGTGATAGCAAAATAATTGTTGTGGTATCCGAGATGAGAACTACTACAGATAATAAAGACTTGGAGCCAGGACAAATCTGGGAGCTAGTACGAGAGGAATATACAGATCACGGCCTTAAATATTTTCTAAGGCCGCCTTATCGTATTGGAGACAAATTATTAATTATTGGTGATGCTACCGGAGATGTTAATAATGAAGTCTACTGCCTATGCCTATTTTGGGGTAAACGTGACATAATTTATCGTCGCTGGCTTAAAATTATGGGGCGATTAATTGGTTAAGAAACCGAAAATTGAAGTGGGTCAGGTCTGGATTACGGTTCGTACTCATTGGAGGAAATTCCATCTAACAGACGGACTAGGGATTGGGGATAAATTGTTAATAACTAAGGTCGGTAGTGATTGGAGAGAATGGAATACATCTATAATATCATTCTCTAGTTGGGGTAAAGATCATCTAGTCGGTGCTGATTGGCTTTATATGTTGTGCGAATTAGTAGAATAATTATTCAAGTTTTATGGCTTTAAGTATACTTGAATATTATAAATTTGTGTTGTAGTATGTACACCTACCCTTCCCATTAGATAAACATATATTCCACCTTAAAACTAACCTTAAAGTAAATGTTCTTTACTTTAATTATCATTATATAGGCATAACTACCATGGACCATAATGTGATTGACGTACATAGTAGCCCATTCAACAGATTTAACTCAGATGTATATCAAAACTAACTAATACACATCAAGAGCTGATTAATTCGATTACTGTTGAAGTAGGTTCCGTATGGAGAGCAAAAGTAGATATATACATATTGGCATAGGGGTTATTTATGCGTGCTCATAGTAAGATTCTAATTAACAGTAGCACTAGGGAACAGTTGATTTTGTTATTTACAATGGCGATAGATGTATGACGTGGTCTGGTGAATTCACTACATTTTTCGAATTAGTTCAAGAATAATAATTCGCAATTAGCATATTTAACATTATCTCACGGCGAGCGGCTTGCAAGGAACCAGCGCGCGGGCGGACCCGCAAGATTCTAATCAGATCTGCATTTGGAGGAATCTAACATGGGTGATTCTGCTGCGTGGTATCGGTTTACAGGGTTGCAACTGGATGAGTTGCCGGACTCAAGCTGTCGTACTGACTCGATATGGGGTACTAATGATAACGAAGATGCTGTATCAGGAGATATTCTAACCATCGACGGGACGGAATTCGTGATGATCTCCTCCCCGATGGGTGAGGAGCCTAACTACCTCTTCCTCAGGAACAATCGTTCCTTCACCTTCTTCGCATACAGTCGGTGGGGTGATCATAGTGAAGGCGGATACGAGTTTGATGTATTCCTCGACCCATTTCGCCCTGAGGAACAAGAGCTGGCCAACCAGCGCGACGCCAAGATCCTAAAAATCGCACAAGACAAGTTTGGTGGGACAATCAAGATCGTCGAGGGATGGTTCGATTCTCTCACAGATGGCAGTGAGGGCGAAGAGGCGGCCTTCCACACAATCCGTGGCGGGATCGAACTCGACTTGAAGACCATTGCTAATGAGGCGCAGATCGTCGCCATAGATGAGGCGTGGAATGCCTTGTGGGATCCAGCCGCAAAAGAAGACTCGGAGAAAGGCCCATTCTACTTGCTCCGCCGAGCTATACCTCGTCCAGATCCGGATGCCCCATGGATCTGCGTGTCCTGTTTTAATCCGGCTGTCGGTGGGTTCGGCCAATATGATCGATACTGTGAGCACTGCAAGAAAAATGTGGCCGCGTTCCGGACGGATCTATGGATTGACCACCCACCGGTAGCTCACAATAAAGGATGATTAGATCATCACGGATGGGCACTATCATCTTCGTATATTGCGGACTCAGTCACCACCAGCATGAATGATCACTAACACTGGAGACTTTCCGATGACCCTCCAAGAATTGTTGGATATGTGCCGTCGTCATCCTAACCATGAGATCTACATCATGGTTGGTGCGCAAAATAAAGACGATCGAATGACAGTTAAGCGAAAGATCGGGCACTGGATAGAACTTGGTCAGATTCAAGATGCTGGGATAGCTGCCACAGATGACCTGATTCAGTCTTTGGAAGAGGTGCACATTCGCGGAAAGGACGGCGGATCGCTGTGTGGTAGCGTCGGGCTCCCAACTGTCTCACGTTCGATGGCGTTCAGTTATCTTGAACAGCGCCGTCAAGTGTGTGTTGAATGTCGTGCACTAGACTACTAAGTCTATGGGTGAAAATATTCCAAGATGGTGTGGCCCACGCGGCGGTCGGAGAACATCGCTAGTATCGGAACATCTGCGTCACCCAGCTATTGGCCAACTGTGGGAGGCTAATCAGGATCTTGATGAGTGTGGTAATGGAGTTATACTTTACCCGATTATATTCTCTGGAGAAAAAGTTATAATCTTACGTGCCCCAATGGATACTAAAAAGTTTGAGCATGACTATAGGTATGAGTATTACTCACTCGATTTTCAAACCCTAGATGGGCGCATCTACAGGATCTATTACGATCAGTTCCACCAAGCATTCGAATTTATAGATGACTGCTACGAATCACGGCCATGTCGGACTTAACAGCACTCAGCCCAATGACTAAACCGATTGAAATAGGTTCGGTATGGTCCCGTAAAGATTTCCCTCACCTCCGCCAATACCTTTACATATCTAAATCTCCTTATCAGGTTATGGTAGGAGATAAAGTAATTATTGAGACAACAGTGTGTGATCTAGGAACCCTAAAGATTATTTACTTTACTACGCCCAGGGGAATCTCATTATCCTTAAATGAACTTAATTTTAGACGGTTCTTTGAGCCCGTGGTAGAGCCCTGACCCTCGATGAATGACCACATTTTTGAATGGTGTTGGCCGACACAAAAGATTTCCTCGGAGTCGGTGAATCGGTATATAACGCCGAGGATAGGTCAACTTTGGAGAGCTAACCAGGATCTTCGTGATAGAGATCGGGTTTCGCGTAGTACTGCAACAGTGCTACCCACCTATACTCTTCAGCATACACGATTCATAGAAATCAAGGCCGGTGAGAAAGTTTTAATATTGCGCACCCCCTCTCTGTGTGGAGCACGGTCATTAGACTTCCTAACACTAGATCATCGTTATTTCCGAATCTATTACGATCATTTCTGTCAAGCATTCGAGTTCATAGCTGATTAGATTAAGGATAGCGGATTCGCTGCATGACTTTGATAGAAGTAGGTTCGGTATGGTGCTGCCCATTAGAGACGATTGTAGGATCATTTTGGGTTACCAATCTTGATTCTTTTGATTTCTTTAAGTACCCAATTACCGAAGGCGAGAAAGTAATTGTAACTGGAACTGAAATGGATTCAGCAAAGCTTATGATTATTTACTTTACTACGCCACAAGGGACAGCACTAGCTGCTTACGAGCGTGAATTTAGGCAAATTTTTAAATTAGCAGTAGAATAAGAAGGAAATCACCGTGAGTAATAGACACTTAGAACTCTTAGTAAGATGACAAGCCGATGTATTAAACTAAGCCGATGTATTAAACTAAGCCGATGTACTAAACTAAGCCGATGTACTAAACTAACGAACCGTCAGTACTCCTCTCCTTCTTATTAAGTTTATCTATTTGCTGTGCTTCAAGTTTATCTATTTCGTCTATATTAAAGTATAGTTTATTCGCGTGTCCGTCATCCCCCGGATCAGCAGTAATCAGCGGGAGCGGGGATCGATCCATGGGAGAGGTAGTATAGGCGCTCATAATACCTTCATAGCGTGGCCTCGGCGCGCGGCTTGCATTGAGGGGGTGACGCGCCGCGCCGAAAGGAGACGTCGTGAAGGCTTGGGAAACAGAGTCGTTGTTTCCAGATGGTGAGACCCACCGGTCGATCCGCCTCACTCTCTTGGATGCAGCAGTGATTCGAGTAGAGGTCCTGGAAGGTCCACCTCTTGGGGATTTGCAGGAGTTGGTTCCCGTGGGTGCGTATAACCCAGAGGCTGATATTTCCACTTGGCAGGAGTATATCGCACACGAGTGGCGATTTCTCCAGGGCACGGTCGGGGAGAGTTGACTAAGATATTCGGGCGGCGCGGCGCTTGCAGTGCCCCCCTTGCGGCGGGCCCGTGGCCCTAATTGCAAAGGAGATAGCAATGGAGAAGGAAATTCTGAAGAGCATTATTTTCGAACTCAAGGAGTGCACCACTCAAGGAGTGCACCACTCAAGGAAGTGAGTGGTTCGTCAACGACGAAGAAGGGGTAGAGCAATCCGTCGAGGTTGTGGAGACAGGTCCCGATACCGTCACCATCCAATACTTTACTGGTTTCAAAGACCAGGAAGTGCGTCGCACCTTCCGGGTGTCCATCACCGAAGTCAAATAGAGGTACCCCAAATGAAGAACAGAATCCTGACTGACATTCTTGCAGGGCTCAAGCCCGACGGTGGTAGCGAGGAAGAGTGGCTCGTTCAGGATGAAGATGGACATGAGCAATCCATCTGTGTCGTGGAGACTGGGCTCGACACCTTCACCATCGAGTATTACCCAAACGTCAGCCCTAACACCGACACTGTCGAATACCGTGCTGGTGTGGTCAATCCTTGCCGGCGGACCTTCCAAGTGACCCTCACCGAAGTCAACTAGGATTTAACACCATGACCATCATCAAGCGTAATCCAGATCGTACTGAGCATGACGACTTCATCCTGAATGTCCAGCCTCACATGGGTGAACAGGACGGGGCGACCCCAATCTACAACGCTGATGGGGTGGTCGTGGCCTGGCAGATCAAGCCCATGTTCGAGTAGTCAGCCAGCGGCACGCGGCTTGCATCTTGATCCCCGGCGCCAGGCGGAGGGGCGGTTGTTCCGTCATAATTCCCGATCCAAGGGAATACGCCACATGAAAAGACCAGACACTGACCATTTCTGGTGGGTGAAGAGGGTCGGGGGCCATGTCCTAGTGGTTGAGGTCAGTTAATTTAGAACCAAGAACTCGGACCTTGAAAGTAATCTAGGTCCAGTGTAGCACGGTAGTTCACAACATAATAGTGTAGTCCTAACAAATCCAAATAGAGGACCGTCTGCGGTCCTCATTGCTATACGGAGCACCCCCAGGGGCGTACACTGAGTCCCCCTGGGGGTCTCAACTTTCTCAATACCGTTTCGCGGCGCGCCGCTTGCATTTGAGATCGCGGCCCGTCGGGCGGGCGGGTAGCCCGGATCTCTTCTACCAGCATCTTGTTGGTAGCAAGATAATCTAATAATGGAGGATTACGCCAATGCCCTAGTATGAACCCCTGCGGGGGAGTGAACATTTAAAACCAACTTGGGCCTCGGGTGAGTTCTCCCCGAGGCCCATTTATATTTGAGTGTTCCACGTGGAACACTCTATTTACTCTGAATACGGTTCCTCGTCGGAACAAGGACGTACCGGGAGTCAAGTAAATAAATACAGCTTCGCCTCGGGGAGAACTCACCCGAGGCGCGAAAATGCCAACTTTCGGATTTTGCGTTACTTGATTACTATGTTGACTTGTTCTATCATCAGGATCTCCGTGATAGCGGCCTGAACCTCCTTGTAGAGGTAGCTAACATGGGGTTGCTCGCTCTTGGCCCCTAGCTCGGCCAGGGTCTCCAATGCCAACTGGAGTGATTGAGCTGCCTCCAGTGCATTGGTCTTACCCCCATCAGCGACCATACACACCAGTGACTTCTTGATGCCTTTCCCGCTCATGTGTTGCTCCTTTACAATACTACCACTACTCGGCCACGATTTCGGTCGAGTAGACGCTCCCAGAGGGTAGCTGCATCAGTTTGCTGGTCGAGATCACCGACAGTCCGCCGCAGCCAGCACAGGAGATCTCGATGAACGCATTACCCATCACACAGCCGGCCGAGCAGATGCACCGTCCGCAGCGACCACAGACGATGGAGTCTAGTGTCGGGCCCTTGTCCAGAAGCTCCATGATGGCTGCCTGTACCTCCCCCTGAAGGAGCCCGACAAGTCGCTGTTGCTCAGTAGTTCCAATTTCAGCCAAGGTTCCCAACGCCACCTGTAGCTTCTGAGCCTCGGCCAGAGCAGTGACTCTCCCTTCACGCTCGGCGTGGTCCACCAGTGACTTCTTGATGCCTTCGTCGTCCATTATTAGCCCTCCTCAGTCATTCTGATTTATGTGCACAACGCTTCTTCCATTTCGATAGCCCATTCTACTGCAGTTTCAGGGTCAGTGATCTCGACCATTTCTAGTGCCACCACCAACGCTGTTGCCTCCCAACATTCATCAATGATAGAACCGGTGCCCTTTCCCACTTTTGGGTTGCCCCGGATAGCTACTACTCGTGGATCTTGACCGGCCAACACGGTATTCCAGAACAACGCTACCATTTCATCCTTGGTCATGGTGTTTTCCTATCTATCAATTACCACCATACGAATCTCGGTAGGAATGAGATACCAGCGTGCCCATGCACGCTGGCGCAGTCGTCGTTCCCGTGCGCTTAAAGCATAGCGATTGGCCACATCAAAACAGAGTGTGGCACGACGCAGAGTGGTCGGAATCACCGGACGTTTACCGCGTTCTCCACGAATAGTGCGGTCGTAAATCTCTTCCAGGAGCGGATCGGCAGCCATAGCTTATTTCTCGGAACCAGAGCCGTTGGCCATTTTCTCCAGGGCAGCAATTGCAGCTGAGAGGGCGCTAGATTTATACTTTAGCGCCCTCATTGTTTCTGGAAGGACATTTTCCCGAGTAGCCGTGGACTTTTTGTGTTCAATATCCAACAACATTGTACGCAATACCACCACATGTTGTTGGCTATTAGTCATGAGAAGCAGAGCTGCTGTGATCATCGATGTTTAGGAAGCGAAGGGCATGTGTCTTCGTGGTCCTTATCTCTCGGAACCAGAGCCATCGCTGGTCTTCGGATTCTTGTCGCTCTGCCTCGGGGACCTCATGCCAAAGTAGGGCATTGTAGCATCTGGCCATTTGCCGTCGAGTCTCTGGGCTAATCTTGCCCTCGACAACATCCACGTAGTGTTCTGCCCGAGCCCCATCTTCCAATGTTACCACAGTTACGAGCATGATATCACCCTTACCCTTTTTAAGGTTTTTGTGCCCTGGTCCCGATGTAGTGCCTCATGAGGCAGTCCCGTGGATTTCCGTCCCCATTGCAGAGGGCGCCATCGAAGAGGTGACGTGCCCCTACGGTCTCATCTTGGGTCTGCTGCCACATGTGCTTCATGTCCATGAGGTATTGTTCCAACTCATGAATCTTACTAGAGGTGACGATCTGCCAGATATTATCATCACTACTCCAGTATTCTCCATCCTCTTCGAGTTTGCGCTTGATCCACACTGGAGGTTCGTGATCCTTGGCCCGGATCACTTTGATCAGATCCAGCATCGAAGGGTAGGTCTGCAGCGTAGGTGGATTGTGACCATCCCGATATTCGACGACGATGGGTGCCATAACTTCACCTCCTAGCCTCTCGTGACGATGATTTATTCCACAACCTTGACGATGTAACCAATATCGTATGGAGTGACGTTAGTGCTGTTTTCTATGGGGTCCACGGGGATGCCGACCACTATGGAGCAGTGCGGGGCCAAGGAGTTCGGCTCAATATAGATTGTGTCCTTCACCCCAATCTTCTGGATTGCTTCCAATGGGGTGGCTGCTTTGATCTCCATTACCCCACCAGGGATAAGTGGATTGGGGACAGACAGGGGATTGATGATCGCGAACAGCGCCATGATTATGATCTCCGTTCTTCTTAGCGGAAAAGTTTATACCCCACGAATGATCTTACAGGGTGCTGACCGTGTCCGGCGTGCAGAACCCGTTCTCCGGGTCGTTTGCGGGGTAGTGGGGCCTTTGCGGATCATTGAGGTGAGTGCCGCACCGGGGGCAAGCCGGGATGGCGTTGTTGACGTGCTGGGCGAGCACGGTGTGGAATTTTAGATAGAGATCGAAATGCTCCTTCAGGGTCGGCGGTTTCTTACCAAAGGACCTTCGTCCCCTGATGAGATTGGTGCAGATCAATTCGATCGTTACGCCCTTCATTGATGGGAGTTTCTTAGCACGCTCTCGGAAACGGTAGGCGGTGTTATACGATCCGAAGGTGAAGATTCGGCCAGGAGTGATCACTGTGTGGATGGCGACCGATTTCTTTTTCAAGATCTATCCCTGACTCCTCCCCGAGGAGATCTCGGGGAAGCGACCAGAGAGGGGAGGTGCCGCGGCACCTCCCCGAAACCAAGGTGCAAGCCGCAAGCCGGGCCAGCTACTGAGATGTCAGCACTGGCAGGAGCCAGGACCACAAATCCCAGCACCGTGATCCGGCAATTCCTCCGTCCGGATCACCACCTTGGGAGAAGAACCGACGTTGAACCAGTGCCGGTCCGGGATCCCGTACTTCTTGGTGTACTCGAAGGCTGCCAGAAGACCGGGAGCGACGCTGTGTGCGTCATTCGGATCGATCTTGATGAATTCGACCTTCCCAGGGATCCTCTCGGTGGGTGACGGATTGGCATCGTAGCCGACGACCCTGGTCCAGGATTGCACTTTGAAAGTAGGCACGTTCAATTCGCTCCCTGACTCCTCTCCGAGTGGATCTCGGGAAGGCGACCAGAGAGGGGAGGGTTGGCCCTCCCCTTCATGTGGTTAGTAAATAACACACTCTTCATCATTCAAAGTGGTGTAATCCAGATCGAGACAAACGATCTTTCTATCCGCTGTCATCCGGATGTAACCGATTTGAGTTACCCATCCGTTAAATTTGGCCATTGTGACCCCGATTTGAGTCTCTGGCGGGATTCCTTTCAATGCTTCGAGCAACTGTCCTACTGTCTGAAGTGCCATTGTTTAATTCACTCCTCCACTGTTTCGATGGCGTGCTCGAAGATGGAGAGCATCGTCTTGGCTCTGCGCTCCACCTGTGTGATTTTCTTTTCCCGATCGTCAATAGAAAGACCGATGTAGTTGCGGTTCACGTATGCCGCAGAGTCTGCTCTCTTCTCCCAGAACTCGTAGAAGGCATCGCGCAGGAGATCTCGAACGTTGCCTTCCTGGAGATCGCAATTGGAGAAATCCAAGATAATCTTCATCTTCGCTCCCTGACTCCTCTCCGAGTGGATCTCGGGAAGGCGACCAGAGAGGGGAGGGTTGGCCCTCCCCACCAGGTTGCTTCAGATCACCCGTTCGATCAGGACTTCCCCATCGAGGACCTTGATGGTGCCCACCTCGTTGCGGGAGGCCAGGGCACTGCAGAAATCCGGGCCATTGGGTCCGTCATTCCTGGGCAGGACGATCCTGACGTCCAGGTGACGATCGAAGCACTTGAGGGAGTCGACCAGATCTCCGACCGTGGGGTGAGCCGTGAGGACTTGGTCCGGGAGATCCTTGTTCTTCACCATCTCGAATGAGACCTTGATCTGGAACTCCTTGAAGTTGAGGATCATGTGGTCCCCTTTGTCGAGAACCGCGATTCCCACCGATCCAGGAAGATCCTTGAAGGGCGTTCCTACCGCCTTGAGGATCTCATGGGCATCCCCGCAGACCAGCTGGGTCTTCAGGCGATCGATCGCTGTCAGGTAGTTGATCACCGCACCTGTCTTCTCGCTCATTTTCTCACCTCCAACCCCGGTCCGAGGAGATCTCAGGCCGGTGAGCAGAGGATCGAAAAACAACAGGGGGTGAGTGAGAAGATCACTCACCCCCTGTTGTTGCCGTGGCTGGATCAGTTCGCCTGGTTGGGGGTGGTGGCCGCGTCCAGGTCTGCCTCGGACATCTCGGTCGCGGTCTCGGCGGACACGATCCGGAACCGGACCTCACCCAGGGGGAACCTGCCCGCTCCCTTGGCGCAGAGGTGGATCTTCTCGCCCTTGCCCATGACCCAGGTCACGGTCCGGGTGTTCGCCTCGCCCTCGATCTGGATCTTCTCCCCGGGCCGCCACTCCTTGGTCCCTGCGGCCAGCCCCACCCCGAGGGATCCGGTGTCGCGGTTGTTGGGGACGGTGAGGGTGAAACGGTTGGTCTGGTCGTCGCTCATGTCGTGCCTCGTTGTGCTGCGTGGTTGCCGTGGCGGACGATCCGCCCCGGTTGCTGCCCTGCGAGCCCTGCGAGCGCCGTGCCGCGCGCCGCGCTTGACCATCTGTTGTTCCCTGACTCCTCCCCGAGTGGATCTCGGGAAGGCGACCAGAGAGGGGAGGTGCCGCGGCACCTCCCCGAAACCAAATGCAAGCCGCAAGCCAAGGGGATTTGGTGAGATCAGGACTCCAGCTTGTGCAGTTGCTCGGTCCACTTCTTCACCCACTTCTTGTGCAGTTGCTCGGTCCACTTCTTGGGGGAATGCCACGGACCCTTCTTCCACGTGTTCAGGAGCCGGGCCAGCTCAGAATAGGTGAACACCCAGGTCTCACCGGTGGCTCGCGAGGAGGAGAGATGGATGATCTGATCTCCCTTCTTGATCTTGGTGCCCATGGTGGTGATTATGGCCCTGGGCGCTGGGCACACCTGGATGCGCTTGATGGTCCCATTGGGACGCTTGAAATCCTTGACGGTGGTCTTCATGTTCGCTCCTTCGACTCCTCCCCGAGGGGATCTCAGGGAGGCGACAGAAAGACCGAAGGGGAGGGGGGTCACCCCATCCCCCCACCAGGTTGCTTCAGATCAGCCCACCTTGGCGATGGTCCACCAGGTCTCTTTGATCCCCACCTTCTCCGTCATCTCCTGCGCGGTGTCCCATGCTCCGACATGACGAATGAACGGATCGGATTGGTCGTTGCTCATGATCTGCAGGCCGGTGATCTTCTGGAATGCCTCCTCGAAGGATGAGGCAGTGACCGTGCCGTCTGGGTTGAGATCAGGGATCGGCATGTCCTTGCGGACACACCCCACCCCATGGAAATCCTGGAACGCAAATCTGGACATGTTCGCTCCTTCGACTCCTCCCCGAGGGGATCTCAGGGAGGCGACAGAAAGACCGAAGGGGGGATTCTCACCCCCCCCCACCAGGTTGTTTCAGATCACCCGCTCGATCAGGGCAAAGTCACCCCCCCCCTTGCTCCCCCTGAGTGGATCTCAGGGAGGCGAGCAAGGGGGGGAGGGGGTGACCCCCTCCCCTGTTCGGATCTGGCTTCGGATCAGGAGGCGGTCGCGGTCTCGGCGGACACGATCCGGAACCGGACCTCACCCAGGGGGAAGGCGCCCGTTCCCTTGGCGCAGAGGTGGATCTTCTCGCCCTTGCCCATGACCCAGGTCACGGTCCGGGTGTTCGCCTCGCCCTCGATCTGGATCTTCTCCCCGGGCCGCCAC
>Ga0115026_10000003_pt1 | contig 87370 bp, 144 predicted proteins | sample Mud_0915_D1_FD_83878 | JGI IMG/M metagenome (GOLD analysis project Ga0115026, IMG submission 83878) | Wetland microbial communities from Old Woman Creek Reserve in Ohio, USA - Mud_0915_D1 | ecosystem: Environmental > Aquatic > Freshwater > Wetlands > Sediment ...
ACGAGTAGAAAGGAGACTCAGACCGTGAAGACTTACCAAGGCCGTCGCATCCCCGGAAAGTGCATCGTGACCATCGCACCTGGCGGAAGAACGATCAGCGCGCGTCTCGATCTCGTGGCGCACAGCTCTCATGGCCTCGACTGGGGCGAGAAGGGCAAACCAGAAGGCCGGATGCAGCTCGCGCTCGCGATCCTCGCAGACCACTTCGACAAGGACGCGCTCGCGGTTGACCTACACAACGCGTTTGCGCGGGATGTGGTCTCCGCATTCGAACGCGATGGCTTCTCGTTGACGACGCTCCAGGTCGACGCTTGGCTAGGCAAACGCCGCGGGGAAGACCCCAAGGTGCGCTGTCCGGACTGCGGTGCGTCTGAGGCACTGAACATCGCGAGCTACACGGTGCTCGATGCGAACACGCCGCTGCGTCTCCTGTTCGACGGAAATGGGATTGCGATAGGGTTCGATATCACAAGCCCTACCGATCCCAGCTACGGTGACGTGGTGTGCCAATGCACACGTTGCCAGCATACGATGCCCCTCACGCGTGTGATGGAGGCACACCAATAAAGGAGTGTTTCATGAAACGTCGCTACAAGCTCTGCCTCAGCTTCGATATCTGTGTCACCGCCCAAACAACCGATCTCACACCTGACGAAGAAGCGCTTCTGCGCTTGCAGAGTGTCTTCGACCTCGATGATCACGGACGCGCCGACATGCATGGCGAAAGCGTCATGCATCACCTCGAGCAGGCCCTCGCGTGGGCGCTCACGACGCGGACCACGCACGAGTCTGCCAGGATCAAGGCGCGTCTCCAACCCATGCCCGCGCAAGGCAAGTGCATCGAACCCCTCGTCACGGTGGACTGCTTCCTCACCACGGGCGAAGGGGAGAAGTGATGGCCACCCGCACCAAGAAGCCTAAGCCAACACCGGGTAGCTGGGGCATGAAGGGTAGAATTCGTACGGGTAAAGGTACCCGCATGGACTACGAAGCCCCTGACCTTTGCGAAGACGTAGGCAGTGCCGCTCTCAGGGCCATCACCCAAGCTATGATGAGCCGTCCCACACAGAACTTCGCAACGGTCGCCATTCTCGAGGAGAACTGGCTGAAGAAGTACAGTGCGATAGACCTCGATCTTCTTCGCCAAGGTGACGAACCGCCCGAGTTCGATTTGACGGTGTTCCACCACGGCAAAGTCTATTTGTGGCGTGTGCAGATTCGCGCGGAGAAAGAGGAAGAGAATCCGCAAGCACTGTCCACAAACATCGAGATCAAGCGGTCATGACCGAAGAAGAACTTCGACAAGATGACTGGGCGCTGCACCAGTTGATCTACAGCATCATCGTCGCGGGCAAGTCTGCGGAGTTCGCGCGAGCGTCGATTCAGCGCTTGTTTCAGCACATCGGAACGTACAACCTGCGGGCGTCAATCGCACACTGGATAACCGAAGGTGTGCTCCGCATGAACCTCGAGCACGGACGCACGGGGAACTACACCAAGCTCGAGCGCGCGATACGGCACATCATCGACACAGAACTGGACCCCGTGCACTGCACCCTCAGTGACCTCGAAGCGGTCCCTGGCATTGGGCCAAAGACCGCACGGTTCTTCCTGCTGTGGACGCGTCCCACGGAATCTCGCTACGCCGCACTGGACGTGCACGTCCTCCGTTGGCTCCGTTCGCTGGGCTATGCTGCGCCTCGCCAAACGCCTGCGAACCGAAAGAAGTACGCAGAACTCGAGACCATTGTTCTCAAAGAAGCAGAGAAGCGTGGTTTGACCCCCGCACAGCTCGATGCGGAAATCTGGGAGGCTGGACGTCGTGCCTACGAAGAAAAAAGAACGGGCACCTGAAGTACTCACCTGTCTCAAGCACATGGAAGAATACGATCCGGAGGGGGCCCGACTCGCAACGGAGCGCGTGTGGAGTGAATTCGCTGAGGCCGCGGGCGTCACCGTCGCGCGTCTGAAGCTCGCCTACCGCCGCGTCGCCTGGGATGGCTACTATGGCCCCGTGGACGACGAAGCGTGGGAAGCGTGTGACGGCGAAGGCATGCCGATGGTGGACGCGAAGAAGATCCTACACGCCGCACTAGACCATCAGCCCGACGTACGCTACACGCATCCCGATGTGGGATGTCTCTGCGAGGGTATCACGCACTGTTCGCACCCAGACCACCGTGAGTTCAACGATAACGGTCCACTCTTCCACGAGGAAGAGATCACCATGGACCCGGAGATCATCAAGCGAGATTGCTTCAGAGCGATTCGCGAGATCTACGGAGGATGGATTTAACCATGCCGATGACGAGAGCAGAAGCAGTTTGCGCCCTGAACAACATCCTGACGCTCGTCGAAGAACTCGATGAGCTTCTCACTGAGAAAGGTCGCAGCGACTACGCAACCAGTGTCACCGATCGCATGACCTCAATGCGCACGTTCGTGCTCAACGAATGGCGCGGGAACACGATCACGGAGAAAATGGACGCAGCCATACGCAACACCTGGGAAGGCCTCCGCAAGTGGGACCACGACCACATGCACACCGATGAGCTGTTCGGTGGGCTCGCGGACGTGATGATGGAGCTGCAAGCGAGTGCTCCTGCTGCGGAGAGTGCGCAGGAGCCCACGGGCGCTGAACGCCCCGTGATGAAGAAGCAGAAGGGTCGCGAGGCGACGGACGAGACCATGCCGGGCGGCGCGATGCAGCTCCCCGAACAAACGACCGCACCTGCTGCCCCGAAGGGCACGACAGCACCGAGCGCTTCTGCGCCCCGTCAGAGCAAGGGCGACGCCAAGCTTCCCTCGACGGATGACGTACAGCTCCTTGATCGTGAACTCGTGGTGCGTGCTCGCGAGAAGGTGCTAGGGCTTGTACGCGGCCAAGTCGAAGAGAAGAAGCTCTCCCTCGTAGACACCAAGATCATCGCCCACGCAGACTTGGCGTGGCTGCTCAACCAAACGACGAGCGATCGGACCCGGCAGCTCATCACAGCGGCATTTTACGCGGGAAAGACCGCGGGAGTGCACGCTCTGTCGCAGAACCTACTCGAATAAGTATTCGATCATGACGTGCAAGCAGTGTCCCTTTCACCTCGTGTGCGCGATGGGTCGTCTCGGGCTTCCCTATCCTGTTCGTCTCTGCCCCAAGTGCAAAGACATGTGCTTCGTGGTGGAAGTGCCCACAGGCAACTCGCATCCACCCGACGCACATGTCTTTCACTTTCAGTGCGAGAAGCGGCAGATACCTTCGCCCTGTCAGCGCGACTACGATCACATCCTATCGCAAGGTCCCTCGAAGTTCCTGTCCGTGACCAATGTGCCCATGGAGACAGGGCCGCATCGATTCTCGATGAACATCGAAGATCCCGTGGGTACACAGCGGCTGCTACAAGTCCGGCTCTGCATCGCGTGTCTAGGCCAGATGCCCGAAGGTCACGTATACTCGAAGGTGTACATGCATCAGCTCGACAACGAGCCTGATACGTGGGGACGCGGATGGTTCGATGCTGTGCCGTGATTGTCGCTTCAGTCTCGTCTGTGTCGCAGGCCGGTTGGGTTACGGTCAACGCGAGCCTGGTAGCGTTACGCTTTGTCCCACGTGCCGGCGTCTCATCGTGACGCTCGCATCAGACATCGAAGAAGAGGAGAACACCATCTTCGCGTTTCAGTGTGAGAAGCGCACGGTCACGCCCGAAATCAAGCTTCGATGGGCAAAACAAAAAGAGGCAGCTGCGAAGGCCGAACATCAGCGAGTGATGAGCTTCCTCATTCCCGACCCAGGACCAGGACTGCGTGTATCACAAAACCGCCTGCTCATCAGTGAGTGTGTCCTTTGTTCTCACTTCATGTCACGGTTGCCGGGAGTCCAGTTTCGTGATCTCGACGAAGAAGCCCAGCTCCGGGACGAGTCCGCGGAGCATGCATTCAAGCTCCGATGAGTACCTCGCGAAAGTAAAGCATTCGCTCTGTCGGCACTGTCCCCTCTCGCTCGTGTGCATGATGAGCGAACCCTTTCGAACGACCGAGATGTACTGGTGCAAAAAGTGTCAGGGCTGGTGGTTCCCGGAGAATGATCTGCTCATTCGGTGCACAGAGCTGCGCGTAGGCCCTGCGCGCATGGTTCCTGTTGGTCCAAGAGCGCAACATCGCCAAATCCACATTCGCAAGATGCAACCAAGTGTTGATGACTGCCCAAACTGCAACTCGAAAGGCGAAGACCCGCTCACGGTCTTCGAAGGGTACAACGAAGCGCACGAAGCGTGATTCTTCGAAGAGGAAACCCGATTGTCGCACCTGTGGCCTCTGCTGCATCTGCACGCAGAACCAAGATCGGTTCTGCGATGTAACTGCGGACGATGAAAAACGTCTCGGTGCACAACTTAGCCGTAAGTATGTCATCCACACGTCCATCTTCGAGCAGGCCTGCTGCATGCTCGATGGCCGCAGATTCCCTGATGGGGCGCTCGCGACGAAGGGGGTCACAATGAAAAGAGGTCCCGCAAAGGACTTCGCCTTCTGCGCGTGCGTGTTCCTCGACGGCACACTACTTGAAAAAGTGAAGTGCCGGGTCTACGATCGCCGTCCCGCTGTGTGCCGTACGGCTATGATACCTGGTGAGAAAGCGTGTCTCAATCTACGGAAACTCTATGAGCGAGGTCTCCTGGACGCTGAGAAAAACGTTGGCTGATCTGCGGGCAACTCTCTACGAACGCCGAGGTGAACATCTTCTTTGCCACGGCTGTGCACTACAACTGGTCTGCTTCATGAAGCGCGTTCCTACGCATCGCGAACGACCTTGGTGTGACACGTGCGCAGGCGTAGTCTACGAAGAAGAGAAACTCATCGTGCGCTGTCGCATCTTTTTTCCAAGTACGTTGACCAAGCGGCACTTGGTGCGATGTCCAAACTGCTACAAAGCAAGTTCGGACTTCAAAACCTATCGCATCGTGCAGAACAACTTTCACAAACTGGACCACACCGTCGGATGACACTCTACGCGGCTCACAAAATCACGTTGCGATTGCTTGAAGAGCACGACCTGTGCGTGTTGCAGCGCCCCACGTACGAAGAGGTGTGGAAGAGAACGCGACCCTGGGCACGCGCGTATGGCGTCGTCATTGAGTGCAGGACGCCGCTCGAGTACTGGGATGCGCTGCCCGACGATGTCGCCCAGGCAAAGATCAACGCGCTGCGTGCGAGGTGGCTGTGTAAACGGACGAACGCATTCGACAAACCGCTGTGGCTCGAGTGGGATAAGACGCGGAAGCTCTTCTGCGCCCCGGAGCATATCGAAGCGTGCAAGAACGAGAGCTGGCCGCACATCGGTATCGACTTCGTCCGAGAACATCTTCAAGTCCAGGCCACAGACTGGATGACCTTTGAAAAGCCCCCCGTCGGGATCATGCCGACGTGGGGCAAGCCTCGCTTCATGCCCACCACGTACGAACTGCAAGCTGAGATGCCACGAGAAGAACCTCCCGCGCTACCTACGCGGGTCATCATCTACACGAACGAGCGCGGTTGTGGGCACTGCCCCGCGTCCCTCGCGTGCATCCGTGGACACGCGCTTGCGTACCCATCCTCGTTCTATTTCACGATGTGCCCGCGCTGCCATTGTCTGCATTTCACCGCGAACGAACACCGCGGTGGCCCTATCTACCTCTGTGCAATTCTGCGCTCGCGTGGCAACGATGCGGAGTACGCCGTGCGTCGCGCCGTCTTTGGTCCCGAGACACGCGGGTTACTCACGTCGGATCGATCATGCATCACGCGTTGGCAGACCGTCGCAGACTTCGAGGCGCGCGGGCCCAACAAGGTCATGCCGATGCACTGGTCGATGCGTCGCGGCAACAGAGAGCAAGCTGGTTATCTCATTGCATCCTACGACTGCGTGGACCTTCTCCAAGAGCTGTCCGCAACCGAAGACATTCCTCTTGTGGTGTACTGATGAAGATGAAAGCGCTCGTTGAAAACATCGACGAGATACGCGAGAAACGTGGCTTTCTCCCTGAGTGCATGCAGTGCCCTTTGCAGCTCACGTGTGCTACGCGACGGACACCCAACGTGCTGTGGTGTCCCACGTGCAAGATGTACTGGAGCACCGTTCTGGGCAGCCGGATTGACTGTGATGCACTAGAACCTCGTGTGGCGCTCGACATGGGCGCGTGTCCGTGCACATGGAAAGGAACGCCATGCCGAACGGACATCGTTCGCGGAGTACAGCTTTTTGATCGCGCTAAAGACTGAGGCTGCGTGTGGCCACTGTCCGCTCTCGTTTCATTGTCTGCGAGGGAAATCCATCATTGTCGAGTGCGCCACATCGAACGGCGTCCGGCGCAACTTCTTTGGCATAGCTGTGTGTCGACGCTGCTACTGCGTGTTCTTCCGCTGGCAAAGCGAACGATTTGTGTGCGGATTACTGCGTAAAGGACAGCACGCCCTCGCCGCTGCGGTAGGCGCACGCGGTCCTGCGGCGGTGAAGTATGCGTTGGGCGGAGAACGCATCAACTTGATGACGGGAAGCTGCGCAAAGCAGTTTCCGCGACCCCACCTCTACACTCCAGGTGCTGCTGCACAATTCGCGGTTTCGATCGGAGGTGGGGATGCACACGACTGTTTCGACGTTTTCGAGAACTCCATTGATGCCGCCTACTAACTTATGCGAGCATAGCGCACCAACAGAAAGGCATGAACATGGACAAGAAGGAAGAGAAGAAGGAAGAGCGCCCACTGGACACGACCACCAACGAGCAAGCCCGCGAACGCGGTGTCGAGATCGTGGGTCACCAGCTGTGGCGCACCGTCGTCAAGGCCTGGGACAAGAAAGCCGGCTGGATGAAGAGCACCAAGGCGCTCGAGATCCCTGGGCTCGGTGTGCTCGTACAGGTCACCACGAAAGAAGGTTCCTCTCTCGCCGAAGCGACGTGCTTCGTCATCGGTGCCACGCTTCAGGACATGGGCGACGGTACCTACTCCATCACGAGGCCCTAGCGCCGAATGGGCGTGTTCGCCTACGACCCAGACTGTCTGCGGGGTAGAGCTGTCCCTGGGACCTGGCGACACTGGGTGTACATGCAGGACCAGAAGACCGTCGCCATCATCTGTCCTGCGTGTCAACGCGCGTTGTGCTTGCCCACGCACACGGTATCCAACACTGGCGCAGTGTCGCCTTCCGTCGTCTGTACTCATCCCGGTTGCACCTTTCATGCGTTCATCACGCTGAAGGACTACTCTCCTCATGGCTGAACCCAAAGCTGACTGGCCTCAGGGTTCGTGGGTTGAGATCAACCTGCGCTCCAACGAAGAGACCTGGGGCCACGATCCCAATCGGTACATCGCACGCTGCATGACTGGCGGCACGTGGCCCATGCTCGAGGTGGTGTGCGACGATGACCTCACCGCACGGCATCCCAAATTCCAAGAACCTCTCTTCGAAGGCGACTACGTGATTTGGCGCATCGTGCGCAACGCGGATGGTTCAGTGCCTCCACCACCCACGTACAAGTACGTCGCCCACACGCCACGCGAACCTGAACAGATCGTTGTTCGCCCCGAAGACCTGCGCAGGCGTCGTCGGAAGCGCAAGTCTTCACGTAAAAAATAAGCACATTTCTTGGTACAAGTAATTGGTCCAGAAGATACGCAAGTATCATCTGGCCTCGTATAACGCGGGCTGCGCCGAAGCCCACGCTATGCGGTGATAGCACCGGACCTCCGGGTCGTAGCCGGAGCGGCACATGATTCTGGGCACGCGCCCTCAGTGCCCCTGGGATGTACAGCGCCCCCGACGTTATTCGGGGAGGGTAGTGCTCTGCACTAGGCAGGGGCTTCGCACGGGATACCACCTCCACCCGATGCGGAGTTTCACCAGGCTGATAGAAAAGCAGGACCACGTCGCCTGGCGTGGGGAGGTAGGGTGCGGCCCACGGCAGACCTCTAGCCGGGCCGTGACGTCGCACCCGGGGCTTCTCCGAGCCCGCCCAACCGGCCTTCGCTAGAGGGTGCCAAGGATCGCAGTCGCTCCCAAAGGGAGATGACCGATGTTGCGAGAACCTGGCGCAATGAGCACGAGGGCAAAGAGGAGATAGGACGTCGCGCCCGAAAGCGTCGACCGCATTGGGACACCACGTACGGGTCCTCGCCATCCCTGGTAAGGCGTGAACCGGGAAACAACAGAGGAACTGAGAATCGTTCTCTGTTGTTTTGCTTCGACGTCAGAAACGGATACCCAAAACCGTCTCAATGAAAGGAGACACCATGGAGATGCTCTTCGCTCTCCCCGCCGCGGTGCTGGTTGTCATCACCGCACTGAAGTCCATTGGCGCCCGGACGTACGTCATGGGCGGCGCACTCGCAGACTACGCCGCGCTGCGCACGCCCGTGGACTTCGACCTCGAGACCCACAACGTCACCACCGAGATGGTGATGAGGGTGCTCGAGCCCTACAAGCCCCATTGTGTGGGCTCTACCCATCCTGCTATCCGCTTTATGGTTGATGGCGTTGCCATCGATGTGAGCGTTGCGCAACGCGATGCAATGATCGAATCGCAGCATCGCGACTTGACGATCAACTCTCCCTTCTACGATCCCCTCACGCGCGAGTTGTTCGATCCCTTCAACGGGATGCGCGATAGCTGTCAGGGGATGCTCGCGGCCACGAGAGCCTACTATGCTGACTTCCCGGTGAACGTACTCCGCACCGCGCAGTTCCTGGCGCGGGGCAAGGGCACCGTGGTCAACATGGAGACCACACTCCTCGCCACGAACATGTCTGCTCGCGCAGACACGATTCCTGCGGAGCAGGTGTTTGCACAGCTTTGCAAGCTCCTGCGCGGCGCAACGCCTTTCCGCGCGCTTGAGTTTCTGCGGCTCACCGGCTGGCACGAGAAGGTGCTGCCTGAGGTCGCGGACCTCACGCGCATCAACGAGAACCAGGAGTGGCACCCGGAGGGGCCGACAGCGTGGGACCACACCATACGGGTGGTCGAGGCCATGTGCTACATGGTCAACGGCTGGCCCATCGCGTATCCGCAGAACGAAGCTGCGGAGATCCCCGAGGAGTGGCGCGAGCCCCTTTGCTGGGCAGCGTTGCTCCACGATGTCGGCAAGGCTCATGTCGAGAGCGACGCGGAGTGCACGTTCAAGGGCCACGACAGGGCAGGTGAAGAACCGGCGCGAGCGCTCCTCGAGCGGCTGAAGGCGCCGAAGGACTTCACGGAGAAGGTCATCGCCCTTGTGGTGAATCACATGCAGCCCTACCTGCTCACGTCAGGCGGTGCAAAAGAGACCGCGTGGCGACGGCTGCACAACAAAGTGCCGCTCCACGTGCTGCGCTGGATATCTCGCGCGGACTGGAGTGCGCATCCGAATCACAAGTGCGGAGATTGGGGAAAGCACCTCCCCTCGTGTGTGATCTCCGACATCATCTCGCGCTTGCCCGCCGCGAAGATTCCCGCGGTGGTGCAGGGACGCGACCTCGTTGCGGCCGGTGTCAAGCCCGGTCCGCACATGAAGACAGCACTCGACGCTGCGTACAATGCGCAGCTCGAGAACCCCGATACCGAGAAGAACACGCTCATCGCTATCGCGCTAGCGGCGTTGAACTAGCAGCGTTGAGCTAACCATTCACCAGGAGGTGAATCATGGGTCCGCACATGCACGTCGTTCTCACCGGCCTCATCTGCTCCTTCGAGAGCCACACCGAGAAGATCGGTGGGGCGCTGTTGAACTGGCTCCTGAACACCATGAAGGAGGCGCGCGGGGACGAGTTCCGCGCGTTCGACTTCGTCATCCCCGAGGGGATGCCGCCCCTCACGCGCAACCTCGTGGGGCCGAGCTGTGGCGATGCCCCGGTGCTCGACGGAGAGGTCTACCACGCGGTTCGGCCCGGCGCGGCCGATCGTGTGTGGAAATCGCGTCTCGTGGATGCCAACCCGCCCAACACACGTTTCGCTCGCGCCATCTGCGTGCCGTGCGTGTACATCGTCGAGGACGGTGTCGTGACGACGCGCGAGGCCTCGAAAGACTACGAGGGCGACACGTGCACGATGTTGGTGTTGGCGACCGTGTACGGCATCGCCAAGCTCGGCGAGGAGCAAGCGCCCCCGGATGTCGACGACAAGGACCTCCAGCCGGGTGGACGCCTCGAGCACCTGCGCCTGGAGGCGGTCCAGTTCTGGGCGGTGCACGCGCTCGCGGTGCCTCGTACGTAAAAAGAAGGAAACGCCGGGCAACTCAGAACATCGAGTTGCCCGGCGTTGTGTTTTCTCTTTAGTTCAAAAGCTACACGTATCGATCCAGGAAGTACCGCGCGTAGAACTCCACGGTGTACGCGGGAGGAAACTCCATTTCTGTGAGCGCACGCGCATCGAACTTGAAAATCTCTGCAATGACCGGGTGCATCGAGTGAAGCTTATGGTTGATGTGACCCGCGACCATGTCACACCCAATCAGAATCGTTGCACGACGAGCTGCAACATCTGTGCACGCTGTGCGCCCCGGAGCATGCTCTTCGAAGCGTTTGGGTGTAAGCAGTTTATGCAGTAAACGACGCAAGCGCATGCGCCGGCTCAGGATGTCATTCATGGACCGTCGAGGGAGCGCATCGAGGAGCACCTTCTTCTCTTTCGCGGACATCTTCGGGTACAGCCGATAGCCTCGAAGGAGCACGTAGTCTTCCGCGGGGATCCAGCGGTCGGATCCTGAGGTTTCATTTTCGGGACGGTCATCTGTTGCGCGTGTCGTCCGCGTGCTCACTCGCGCCACCGCCGCCGACGGGCCCTTCTCGAGCATCTCTTTACAGAACTGTGTCCACGCATAGAGGTAGGGCGCCGACACCGCGAAGGTGTAGACGTTGTCCATGATGCTGCTGGACACATCATCAGGACGGAAACCAAAGCTCGCGAGTGCAGCACGCTCGAACCACAGAACGGACTGCGGCGTGTAGAAGTACTTCTGCACAGGGTCGGGCCCGGTGGGGAGGATCACGTTGAGGATGCGTCGAACGGTGTTCAGCGGCACCCAGCGCTTGGCCAGCTCAGCACGCTCTGCATGCGCCCAATTTTTTGGCTCGATGGTGCGCTCCAGCTCGGGGTGCTGCTTCAGATATTCCTCACCCGCCTTCAAGTTCACCTTTCGCTGTTTCCGACGAGAAAGTTCGTCGATGGAGGAGTATCCCTTGAAGATGTGAGGAAGCACCGCGTTGAGTTTGTCACGCCGCATCTGCTTGTAGAAGTCCGAGCGCAAGCGGTCCTGCACGTTACCTACCGAACCATCTTCCTGGAAATGTTCGATGCAGTTCAGCTCATCGAGCCCGCGCGTCCAGACTTCGATGTCTCCGATGCAGTCCGGGTTCGCTTTGCGCATGAGCGTGGGGTTCGTGAAGCAGAGCTGCTTGTCACGCTTTACGGCGTAAATGGGTTCATGGTGGTCCAGCGGGAACCACGGCGTGAAGTCAGGCACACCCCGCGAGCGCAGCGCCGGCAGGTACTTCGCCGGGGTGAACATGAACTCGTAGACGGTGGGCAACAGCTTGGGCGCAACCCCCATCTGTCGACGGATACGTGCGCGTTGCGCCTTCGCAGAGATCTGGCGCTTCTCTCGGTAGTAGCGATACCCGTTGAATGCCTCGGGTCGGTCATACAAACTCAAAGGATCAAAAAACGTACACGCGTCGCTCTTTTCGGGATCATCGAAGTCTCCAATGGCGACTTCACGGCACTCCCGCACGTAGGGATTCACCTGAGAGAAGCGATAGCCCGGCGTGGACACTGCGCCGTAAACGATGCGCGTGTCGACGGGATACGCCATCGCGTTGCGCACCGGCCAGTGCTTGAGGTTGTAGAGCGCGTGCGCGACCTGGTCGGGGAGAAGCGCTACGTCACCTGTTGCGTGAGCAATCGCACCAGTGCGATTGCTCCAGTAGCGCTTCCAGTTCACGAACACGTATCCCTGCCGAGAGAACGCGAGCCCTTGCGCTTCGATCGACGGTGATTCGTTCGTCAAGGACGAAGGAATCCGAGTGCAAAGCGTGAACCACGCCTCGTAGAGAAGCCGCAGCGGCTCGGGCAGCTCCTTGAACCACTCCGACACCTCGGGCCACGGAGGCGGAGGATAGAAGACGCGAGCGAGACACACGGGCTTCGGCTCGATGAATCTGAACACGGTGTAGTTCGAGAGATCAATGAGCTGAGAAGCTCTCGCATCCTGCGAGGGGTCTTGCTGCTCCTCGGGGAGCCGATACGCGTACGTGAGCACGTCGTTCTTCACGTATGGATCACGTCCATCGAGAAGCAACGGACCCAGGATTTCTTGCTCAAGATATTCACGCACCCGCTCGAGCTTCCATTGTTGCCGGGCGATGCCGACGGGAGGCAGATCACTGAGCTTGAATCCGGCGCGGGTCGCGCGCTTCACGATGGTGTTCGCTCCCCCGAAGGCCCAGGCGCAGAGGAAGTCCACACGAGAAGCATGTAGGAGAATGTGCGGCCAATAGATGGCGTAGATGCGTTTGGAGACGATTCTCCCACCGCTCCGTGCCTTGGGGCTGGCCCGCTGGATGAACTTCATAAGCTTGACTAACTTCTCGATACGCTTCAAGAACGCATCGGGAAGTGCGTCGAGGTCGAACTGATAGTGGTGCTTTCTGCGCATGAGAATGCTCCATGAAATGAGAAGTGTAACGCATCGTTACGCACAAACTATGAAGGATACATCAAAGGAGAATCGCATGGTGCGGGCGTCTGAGTCAAGAATAAAGAAAGACGTGTGTGGTTACAGCGTGTAACGAGATGCGCACAGAACTGTGTCCGAGATGCGCTATGGTCACGCGGTTGTGTGCAATTTCCGGTGGATACACCTGTGCGCTTGCGTCTTAGGGTAGGGCCGACTTCCTACTAGACCATAGGTAAGGGACTTTTCCGGGAATGGGTATACGTTGCGAGTACTTCGACGTACATGACCTTACGTGGTGCGCGACGCGCCGCGCGAATCGGGGGCGCGAGCCGGCCGCGCGTGCGCGAGGGATACGTATAGAGGATTCAAGGAGATAAGTAGGATACTATGTAACTAGCTTGTAAACTATGTATATGTATAGTTTTTTCCGCAGACTGGTATACGCGTGGTCTCTCCGGGAGCATAGGTTACATTTCCGTACAAGTGCTCTATACGTATACCAATTTTCAAGAAACTCTTCTAAGGGTGGTCTAGTAGGTAATCGGCGCTAGGGTAAAACAGCACAGTTAATGTGCAATTAACAGTAATCATTAAGTTTCAGTAGACAATAGCGCATCTCGAGCACAGTTCTGGGTAGTGTACTTTACTCACTGTAACTGTTACTGAAAGTGCTTTGTACCTTTAGACGCCCGCAATAGGTCAAACTACGATCCGAACAATACAATAGTGAGCATTGCTGCGCCCCGGAACTCTTAGGCATTGTACTCTGAATGAAGCTCTGTAGTCAGGTCTTCATTGAGAGCATTATGCGATAAGACTGCTCAGACAATTGAGCGGTTCTACGGTGTTGCGCCCCGGAGATTGGGTAGAGGTAGAGGCAGTGGGACGGTGTTGCGCCCCGGCGAATAGGGGGCCATCTAGCTCACTCTCCTCGCAGGTCTTTGGGAGGTGGGTGGAGGGAGGGACCGCGGCGACCGCTTGCGTCACGCGCAACTGTACAAATTAGTTCATCTTTTCGGTAAAAGTAAGTGCGCCCACCTTTCGCTTGAACTGGTGCGCCACAGAAGTCGGTCCGCACCCAGCCGTGAGGTCGAGGCCTGGGTCGAAACAGGGGCACGGCGCAACGCCAGCCAGGCGCCAGCAGCCTCGCGCGCACTTGTCCGCAGGTCGGGGGCTCCGGGGCGCAGAAGCGCTCCTGGGGCCGCTCAGTGCGTCTGATGCGTTTACCTACACGTAGTACAAGGAGACTACATGCTGCAACCCGGGGACCGAGCTAACTTCGACACACTGCGTCGGGCGTGCCACGCCAACGACCTAGCACTACTGGAGTGCGTAGACCGTGGTGGGGAGTACGTAGCAGTACTCGTAGCTGTAGGGTACGACCCGACGACACAAGAGTACTGCATGACGCCGCTCGCCCAGATGTTCAAGGGCGATCCATTCGAAGTCGTCACGCCTGTTGACGCCGCTGCCGCAAAGGAGCCACGCACCGATGCCCGAGGAGATTAGGTGCTGCTTCGAGTGCAGCTTGCAGGCGCGAAGTTTCGTCGATGCTCAGTGGCAGTGCAACCATCCTCAGGTTCGTCGAGAAGGACGCTTCATCAACATCACCGGGCTCGAAGGATGTCCGTACCGGCAGAGTGTGTCGCGACTTTGCCCGTTGCAGACTGAGCCGCTTCATCTGAAGCTCGCTGATGATGTGACGTTCATCGATTGAACTACCGCGTGGCGGGTCGGTGAAACATCGACGCCACGCCATTCTTTACTCGGTAAAGGTGAACCATGGGATGGAGCTTCATGTTGACCTGCCCCCTTTGTGGAGCAGAACCCGAGGTAGCAAAGCTCGAAGTCGTGAACGGCATCTTCATGGCAGGCGGTGTTCGCCTCGCAGAAGATGGGTTTGATCTTCGAGGCGCAAAGAGCATCAGCACCGAGGACGAAGAGGTGAAGTGCGCTGCGTGTGGTCGCACCTTCATGCTCGAACGCTGTGTCATCCCCAACGACCCGCCCACGATCGATCGAGACCTCTACATTCTGGCGCGGGTTCCCTGTCGCCTGTGTGGAGAGCATCATCCGCTGAACGTGGCGCGCGTCGGTACACAGGAGCTTACCGGCAAGAAAATGATCTTCTGCCCCGATTGCTTCGCCTTCGAGGCGCTCGAAGCAACTGAAGCAGAGAAAGCCGAAGCACATCGTCGTTTGACGGAACGAGAGTTGGAGAATCATCTTGCCGAAGCAAAAAAATAAGCCGCTGTACAAGACCACAGTCGTCATCTGGTCCGACGAAGACCCCACCGAGAAGTACGAACTCACCGATCTGGCCCGTGAAGCCACCGACGGTGCGATGTACTGTTCGAAGCTGCACAGCGAAGCGATCAAGAACCCGAAGAAGGACCCCGACTGGGACGGAACAGAGTTCTTCGACGAGGATGGAGACGACGATGGCGAATAGCTATTCGCAATTCAGTGAAATAATCGACGGCATCACACCGGAGATGGCCGCGTGGATCGAGACAGTGTTGCGTCTCGACGTGGAAGACGATGATGAACTCGAAAAGCTCCTCACCGAGCTGGGCGTCAGTGCTGACCAGTTCGAAACGCAGTGCTGGCCAGACTTCAGTTGGACCGTCGAAGGTGCCAATAAGTCTTCGCTGTGGCTCTATTGCGAAGAAAGCTACACCGAGGACCATCTCGTGTTGTTTCTTCAAGCGTTCTTCCGCAAGTTCATGCCGGACTACGTCTTCTCGATGACAGGTGCTGCGACATGCAGCAAACCACGTGTGGGTGAGTTCGGGGGATGGTGGCTCGTCGTCACCAAGGACAGTTTACAGGGCGGCGATACGTGGGATGCGACGCGCGTCGCATGCAAGGCTCTCGAGCCGATGAGCGATGAAGTGCGTTCACAGGTCAGTCGCATCGAAACAGAGATTGACTTCATTCTCACGGATACGAACGTGGAGCCCAAGGTGCTCGCGGAAGCGCTACGCAGACTAGCTGCGTCCGCAGAGGAGCGTGACGCATGAGCCGCTACTACCGCATGGAGATCGATGTCATTCCTCTCGCTGAAGACACACCCGAGTTCCAAGAGATGTGCGGTAGGATCGGGGATTGGATGGAAATCAACGGGCACACCGACGTGGGTCTCGGCATTTCCTTCTTCGGTGAAGGCCAGCTTGGCGGTGGCGAATCACCGGACGACGCTCATGAACGCTTCAAGAAGGCGCTCCCGAACAAGATGCTGCGTTCGCGGTGGCTGTGTCTCGATCGTGAGTGGGACCACGAGTTCGATGATGTAAAAGAAGATGAAGACGAGGAGTGCGATGTCCCAAGCACCTGAGATGATCCATCAGCATCCCCGTGGCTGGTGGTTCTTTGATGAACGTCCTCACGGGGGTGGATGGTGCGGTCCGTTTCCCTCGGCAGAAGAGGCTGAGAAGACCGCACGTATGCTCATCTCCGACAACCAGAAGACCATCCCGCTCATCGAGATGCAACTCTGGGAACAGAAAGAAGTGAAAAAATGAACACCGCGCTAGTTTTGACGCGAACGACCTATAACGCTCAGGATGAACATCCCGACACGGTTCTCTCGACGGAGACAGTCGCTTCGTTCGAGGAGCCCGATGCGCACAAGAAGCTCGCCGCTTACTTGGCGCATCACGTGAATCCGGTGGCGTTGTACGTTGCCTGGGATGGCAACATCTATCCGCAGTACAAAGTGCATCGTGTCGACCTCAAGTAAGCCGAAACTTCCCGCAGATCATCCGATTCGAAACCTTCCCGATGACCTGCGGATGTACCGGCTCATTCTCGAGAACATCGACAAGCTCAAGCCGCAGAAACCTCGGTACATTGTCGACTGGGACTTCATGAAGTGGGCTTACGAGACGGCACGTGCCGAGGGCATCCCCACCGAGTGCGTTTCGAAAGTCCTCAACCTGGTCAGTTTGTACCCGGGAGGTGAGTGATGGCCACGTACGCTCTGACTAAGCGCGACATGATGGACGCGTATCCGTCGCTGTTTGTCGACGAAGCCGATGTCCTTGACCATCTCTTCTTCACCATCGGCAATGGCTACGAGTGGGTCGAGGGACAGCTCGTGGATGTGTGCGAAGAGCGCGATGAGCTGTACATCGAGCGAACGCAGAAGAAGCGCATCGAGCGAGCCCACAAGAAGCTCGCGGAAGCGCTGAACGACTTCGGCGAGGAGTCCATTCTGATTCAGCACTACCGTGATGAGCTTGCTCTCGCCAAGAAGAGCCCTGCGGCACAGCGTGCAGCAGAGCGACGCCATCGTGTGCAGTCTGCAAAGAACCCGATCGGGCACAAGCGGTCCCAAGTTCACGTCTTCGACAAAGCTGGCCAGCTCAAGCGCTACGTCTATCCCCTTTGCGAGTATTCGCACGTCGTGTCGATTCCCGATGATGTGCAGTCCGATTGGTTCAAGGCCGCACAGAGGGCGCTGAAGCTCCTCGGAGGACCGCTCATACATCGTCCGGGGGAGACACAACGCAACAAGAAGTGGTTGAAGGTGGCGCAGAGGCGTATTGACGCCATCAAGGAGCAGATACGTGCAAAAGGAAGAACGCACTCTTGAGGTACCCGTCGTCTGGAAAAAACTCGTCATGCTTTCGTTTCCAGAAGACCTGCGTGGCATGACGAGCGAGAAGCATTGCAAAGGTAACGCGGATCCTGAACCACACTACGATGACATGCGGGCCTGCACAGTCATTTTCAGTGATGGCGTGCAATTCACGCTGTGTCTTTCGAGTGGACAGTCCAACTACTGGGGCTCGTATCAGTGGGAGAATGAAGACGCAATCTTCGAGGAGTCTGAACCGCTAGAGTCCTACGAAGACACCTACGAACGTGAATCCCGGGGTATGCAACGTGTCGTTCACATCACGTGGGTCTGATTGCAAACGCTGTCCCTACTCACTCACCTGCATGACTGGCCAGCCCGAGCTGATGGCGTCCGTGAAGCGGTACTTCTGCGACTACTGCCACGTGCAATGGGTACGGCAACCGGTCCCAGGGGGCTTCCATACGTTTCGGTGCGCAGATAATCACATCGGACTTCCTAACCCGGACTGGTTTGTCTGTCCGGATTGCACAGCGGAGGCGCTCTTGAAAAAAGGTATCAACGACAACGATCGTTCGCAGTGGATCGACAACGACGAAGGGCTCTATGACCTGTGGCGTGCGAGCGGGCTCTCGAAGACAGAGTTCATTCGGCAGAACCGTGCGATGCTCACCGAGGCCATCACCAACGTGCTCGATAACAAGAAGCCGGCGCACTATCTGAAGTACGGAGGATAGCGATGCCTGAAACTATCCACGTTCTCGTCATTGAACATCCCCACGGTGTCGATGTCTCAGCACACCGTAGTAACGAGACGGCGTACGCCACGCTCGCCAAGTACTGTCGTGAGTTTTGGTCGGAAGCGCAGGGTCGCACTGACCTGAGTGAAGAACCTCCTCCGGGTGATAAGGAGACCGTGGAAGCGTACTTCGGTGCACTCGAAGACACTGCGAAGAACGAGCACTGGGAGATTCGTGCTGTCGAGCTGGAGGATTGAAATGCCCCGTGGAAAGAAATCTACACCCACCAAATCACCTTCCGCGTCCTTTCTCGGTGACGATCCTGTCTTCGAGGAGGACGACGAAGTAGAAACACCTGTTCCCGTGGAAAAGCCGGCGCCTGTTGTGCGCGCTGTGCCGCCTCCGTTGCCGCCTTCGCCACCTGTGCCCACGTGGGACGTGCCTGTGCGTGTCCACGAGGTGGATCATCCTCTTCTCAACAAGCCGATGGTGCTCTTCAGCAATGCGCAGTATGCCGCGCTTCTCGACTACCTCGTGGAGTCGCGGGCAGGTCTTCCGCACGAGAAGCAACGTGCGTTCGATGAAGGGCACATGGGGCAGATCATGAAGAACCTGCGGGGATGAGTCATCATGCGGGTGAAGAAGGACATCACGAAGGTGAAATCTTTGCCTTTGAACGATGACCCTCGGCGGATGACGCTCGAGGACCTCGCGGACATGAACGAGTTGCTCAACCGCATCGAAAAAGAAACGCACCCCCAGACAACGAACGAGGTCGGCGACTGGGACGACTACCCGGACATTCGTTACGACCGGTGAGGAGTTGCATGCGCTACAAATTCGAAGTCATCATGGACTTTCCTGCTGAGGTGAGTTCGAACGATGCGCAAGAGTACGTGGAGTCTGCGCTCAAGAGCGAGATGGGCTCGCACGTCGCGTTCAGCGATGACCCGGAGACGGATGAAGAGGTCTTCGATCCCATCACAGCCATCGACCGAGACAGCATCAAGGTCACCATCGTGGAGATTCGGTGATGCCACTCATCAAGCAGCGTTGGAAGGCGCAACACAACTGTACAGTCATCGAGAAGTTCTACTACACCGATGATGGGCACTGGCACGCTTACGTAGATGTCGTGCAGAAGCAGCACCCGAAAGCAGATGTGCACGAAGGTCGCATCATGCTCTGTCGTGACCGTGAAGGGAAATTCTTTGTCGATTGGTCGACGAGAAACATGCTCGAGATCAAAAGTGAGCTTCTTGGCCAAGTGCGTGAGTCGCTCAAGGACTATCTCGACAGCGTACGCACCAAGACGATGGTCTCAGACATGGAGAGCTGGACGCCGATCATCGCCTGGACGTACGAACGTGCGACCAAAGGTCTTGTTCTCACGGACGACAACGATAAGGTCGTGCGCTTTGCGCGCTGGGATGACGCGAAGAAGCAGTATGTGCCTGTCGAGAGGCACTCCTACGAGATCTCAGTGTTGAAGCGTGAACCCTACGGCGATGAACGCTGGAAGCAGATTCAGGCTGACCAGAAAACCCAAGAAGCGTACGCACAGGCGCACACTGAGTTCGAGCGCGCTCTGGGACACTTCCATCTTCAAGACCATAACTTGACGTGGCTGAAGGTGCTGACTGCCATGCGCAACACGTACAAGCAGTGCGCCAAGACGCTTCTTGCCGCCGCAGGGAAGCGTAAAAATGACATACCTATGTGATTCGGATGAGCACTTCGAGCGCTGGCTCGAGTCCGAGAAGCAAGCGGGCCGTATCACACGATGGAAGAAGCTCTGGGAGGGCTACTACATCGTGGAGCACGTACTTCCCAACTACAACGAACAATTCGCGAGAGCAGCGGGGTATTTCGAATGGCCCTTCTCATAAAGGTCGATGGAACACGTCAAGAAGTCAAAGGCAGCAAGCCCAATGGTGGGCTGACCTGGGACGAGATTCGTGCGCTTCTTCAGTGCCAGATGCTTCAACCGGTCACATGCGACTCGAAGGTCACGGGCGGCTACACGCTCTTCTACTGTGACGAGGAAGGCAAGCTTCAGGGCAAGCCGGTGAATCACGCCGCGACCAAACTCTCGACGCATACGATGGTTGGTGACTACCTCGTCGGAGATGTGCTGTTCTGCAAGCGCGGGGACAAGTAGATGGACAAGAAGGTTGTGGTGTCCACAGACCAGGCGCTCAGCAAGGAGATCGTGCTTCAGCTCGCCATCGCTACGCTCTATCGTGCACGCATCGTGAAGAGTGCAGCAGATGCGTTCATCAAATCCGAAGACTTCTCCCGTGAGACGCTGGCCGAAGATGCGGAACTCGCATTCACTGAACTCGACGATGTGTGGAAGGCACTGCCGCTGGTCGAAAAGTGCTTGCGCATGGAGATACCGCACATCTTTAACGAGATGCAGGATCGTCTCGATGAGCAGTTCCGTCTCGGGAAGATTGCGGGTCTGGAGCACGCTACGAAGCTCGTCATGGAAGAGGCTTTGCAGGTCTTCATGCGTGGGGGCAAGGATTCGAATGCAGTAGCGCTGCGCGAAGCAGCGAGTCACCTTCAAGAGCTGCTCGATGCGTGGCGAACAGCGCTGGGCCTGCACTGGAACACGGAGTTGGCAGAGAGCATCGAGGAGACAGAAGCGCGACTCGCGGGCAAAGAAAAGGGCGATACGCATGATGACTGAGCAGGAATATCCTGTGCGTCCCTGCGTCGGCTGTGGTTTCTGTTGCAAGAAAGCGCCCTGTGCGCTCGGGTACACGCACTTTGGACACGAGATACCCTGTCCTGCGCTCGTCGAGCAGGGTGGCCGTTACTGGTGCAAGTTCGTGCTCGAAACGCCCGTCATCTATCTTGCACAGCTGAAGGACAACCTCGCCATCGGTGCAGGATGTTCGTCGAGTTTGAACTCAGATAGACAGGCGATCATTCGTAAGCAGCGGGAGGAGCAGCAACGATGACGCTCAAGAAGATCAAAGAGGGGCACTGGTACGAGACCAAAGCAGGCATCGGCAAGGTGGAACGTGTGGGCGGGTGCTTTCCGGTTTCGTGTCGCATCAACATCGTGGGGCCGTATCCTCGGGGTATCTGCAACGTGGTGCCTCGGGACTTCATCCGAGAGATCGATGCTCCGGAAGGCTACGAGGAGACGTAGATGGCTCACGGTTCAAAGCGTCTCTTCTTCGTCATGCTTGAGAACCACACCGATGTGCGTGACAACGACTGCTTGAAGATTCGTGCCAAGACCAAGCCTGAAGCCAAGCGCATCGCCGAGGCGCACTGCCGCAGCAACTTCTCAGTGGGCACGGTCTTCACGCGCAAGGGACTCAAGCGATACGACCCAGAGTGGCATGCACTACTTTGGGGCTTGCCGCCCATCAGCTAGGTATGTTTATCTAGCAAACATCACCGGAGTTCATCATGCCGCGCATGCCGACGTTCAAGCAGAAGTTCTACCTGTCGTCAGATGACCACCCCAAAGCAACGAGCATCAAGAGCGCCGAGGTGAAGGACTTCCTTCGGTGTGCGTACGCGGTTGCGCTGCGAGAAGGCAACGTTCGGCGCGATTCGTACTGGTATGAGGACGAGCGTGTGACCATCGAGATGAATCGCACCGAAGGTTCGATGGAGATCACGTGGAAAGGCACCGACCGTCGCAAGTATGGGCTCGAGGGTGGTGACAATCCCGTGGTGATGGTGGTCAAAGGATGGGTGCTCATTCGCCGACATGGCGAGACCAACCTCATCCAGGACCACATCATCGATCTTGGAAGGATTAGGCCGTGAGCATTGGCGACCGTCTTCGTGCAGATCGCAAACGCAAACGGGACAAGAAGCGTCGCAACTGGCCTACGAAGCGTTTTGCGGATGGGAGTCTGTGGCGCCTTTACCCTGATACCTACGAGCCCTGTGAACAGCTCGAGCCGCCTGACCCGGCCAAAGGTTGGAAGGAGCCGATGTGAGCTACAAAGCAGTGTCACACCTCGAGCATGCAGATTATCTCGAGGTAGCGACGTACCGAAAGAATCGAGACACGCGTGAGCCCATCGACAGCATCACTGTCGAATGCACGAAGTGTGGTGAAGTCGTCGAAGAGATTTACAATGCGGACGAGGACAATACACCACCACTCGATTGCGAGTTCCCGGAGCCCGATCGCCGTACCTGGGAAGAAGGCGTCAAGGATGCGGCGCGCATCGTTCAGAACGAGATGCGCCACAAGAAAGCGATAGACCATCCGAACACACGTGTGCATCCTGCGGTCTTCGAGACGCTCAACGAGGTGGAGCTGCATCTGGCAGCGATGCTGAGCAGGGGCAGCTACGAGAGCCATGACACAGTGATGCAGGGGGAGAACCCGCGGTGGCTCAACAACGAAGTGCAATTCGCGCGGCTGCTCTGTGAATTGATTGCAACGCAAGACCGAATCGACTACCAAGCACTATCTGCGTCGATGAACCTCTCAGCTATCGATGTGGATGAACTCTTCAGTCGTGCACACGAAGTGTGGGAGAAAGCGAAGGCATCTGCGTGCCCCCCAAAACCGTAACCTGCGTTCTCTGTGGCAAGACCGTGCTCAAGGCGCACACGTACGCGTGGGATGGGGGACAGCGTGCGTGTAGAGAGCATCCGATGGCGCAAGCGCGTGCGGCTGCCGAAGAGAAGAACGACAAGGAACGACGCGCGCAAGAGGTAGTGGCGAGCCAAGCAGCGCTCGATGCGAAGATGCGACGTGCATTCCGTCCTGACTTCACCGCGCGCATGGAGCAGGGGATAAGGGACGCGGCAGAGTTCCGTGAGCGGATGTACACGCACTGCTGGACGTGCAGCCAGGAGGGCATCACGCTTCGCGAGTACTTCGCACAGTGCCTCATCACTCACAAGCGTCTCCAGCTTCGTGGCGAATGGAACTTCCTGACGCTCCCCCACGACATGGCAGAACTGATGGGACATCCGCGCGTGCTGGCGTGCATCCCATACGATGAACAGAAGGACCGTACCATCTATCGCGCCATCACCAATCGGTCCATCAAGGACATTCTCCATCTTCTGCGGTTCGTGAACATGTGCGTCGAGTGCATCGATAAGCATGGGGTGCGGGATCGTTTCGAAGCGCTGATGCCGAAGCCCACGTGGGAGCAACTCGAGGCGATCATGCCCGCAGTGATGGCGATTGACCCGTTGCTCGAGGCGATGGCAGAGAAGAAGGAGCAAGAGAACTGATGGCGTCGAGAACACGACGGAAACGTATCGTTTGGTTCGCGAAGGGTGGAGGCATTGCCAAGTGCGGACCGTTCGATACGCAGATCGAAGCGACCAACGCAATGCGCCTCGTGAAGAACGACTCACGCACGCGCATCGCCTACGACTTTCGCAAGGGCGGGGCACACGTGGGACTCGTGCATGAACTTGAACAAAACGCAGAGTTCCCTCCTGATGTGTTCGTGTGGCCCGAAGAAGCGAAGGAGAGCAAACATGCCCGATGAGAAGTACGGCTGGTCTCGTCGTCACGAAGAGTGCGCGCACGGTCCGTTCGATTCGCCTGAGCTGGCGCTCGAGGACGCGGCTGATAATCTTCGAGACGAGGATGGTGAAGATCGCATCGTGGAAATCGAACTCGGTCGATGCGACTTCATTCAGCCCATAAGCTACGTCAACGCGGACATCGATAGCGTCATCGACGCTATGGAAGACCGCGTGCACGACGATGTGGGCATCTTTTACGACGACGCGGTCTTCTCACTGAAGACGCCCGTAGACGTAGCCGAGAAAGCGCTCGAAGAGGCCCTCGAGAAGTGGGCCGAAGAACACGTGAAGGCTGAAGAAGTGTGGATGCTCATGTCCACGAGAACCGTTCGCTTGCACACACGCACAGGAGTCGTGGATGGCTATCAAGGCAACGTGCCCAACGAACCCGGAGCATAAGCGCTTCATCACGACAGCGCATGTGATGGAGGAATGGATAGTAGACGAGCGCGGCAACTTCATCGATCTCATTCGCGCGCTCGAGACCGTGCACAGCCCCAGTGAAGGCAACACGTGGGTGTGCAAGGAGTGCGGCGCTGACGCCAAGCTCGAGAGAGTTCCTCGGTGAACATTCAGGTCACAACGCGCTGTAACATGCGCTGCATCCATTGCTGCTTCGATTGCACGGCCAAGGGCGACGACATGCCTTGGGACTTGTTCGTGCATGCAGTCGACCTAGCGCATCGTGCGAATGACGACATCTGCATCGGAGGGGGAGAACCAACTCTTCATCCTCGCATCGTGCAGATGGTGCAGCACGCTGTTTCGGTTCGTGGTTTGTCCATTCGCGGCTACGACCACGTCATGATCATCACCAATGGGACGTGTTCGAGGCGCACCTGGAGGAAGCTCATCGAGATTCCACACGTCGATATCTCGGTGTCCAACGACATCTTCCACAATCCTCGTCGCGTGCAGCCGTGGGTGCGTCGTTGGGCCGATGAGCATCATGCGTGGTGGAATCAAGACGACTTCTACCAGATTGACATGATTGGCCGGGCGGCGCGGAACAAGCGTGCGATGAAGAAAGTAGCCCGCAAGCACAACGTCGACATCGAGTTCGACGCGTGGACCTGTCCTGAAGTACGGGTGACGCCGACGGGACAGTTGTTCGCTGAGCGCTACGACGTTCTTGATTGTGGACCATTCAGTCTCGCTGCACTGATACATGGGTACCACCACATTGACCGGAAGGACCTTGCGCAAACGCTGGAACTCTACGAGGAGAGGTGGCGCTATGCCTCAACAAGAAAAGACCGGACTGCCGACATTGGCTGCTGCGCTGGGTAAACCCGACGAATGTCCCGCATGCGGTCAGAACTGGCGTGAGCGCAGTTGTTCGCATCAGGCGATGTACGCGGAAGACCTCTCCGTTCCAACGCAGGCACGCATCTACCGGCAACTGTGTGCGCTCGATAGGGCGCAGAAGAAAGAAAGCGATGCCGAATCGTCTGGGTGAACAGCTCGACCGAGCCCGCTGGGTTCGCTACGACGCTGAACGCGATCTGTTGCTCGTCTGGAAGGGCGGGCATGGGATTCACGTGCTCAACATGGAAGGTGTCGAGGTATCGTTCTGGAGCACAGGCAACTTCCAACTCAGCGATGCTGATGAGGATGTCGTCTGGGCTTCGATGGAGCAGCGGATGCTTGCAGGAGATTATCCGTAGCGAAAGTGCCTTCTTTTTGGGGTACAAGCTTGTGTAGTACCGTTTCATTAACCCCGTCCAGGAGGCCACCATGGAGCGTTTCCAGCGCGCCATCGAAGTTGGCAAGCTTCGCATTCTGGTTCAGAACCATCCCGACCTGCGCGGGAAGGTTCTTTGGACCGGATGGTGCGAGCACTGCCAGCGGCGCATCGTGGAGACCATCGAGCAGGCGGTGGCGCGCATGGAGACGGCGCAGCCGCAGCAGTTCTGCTCGGTGCCCACGCGGTGCGAGGCGTGTCTCGCGAACGTCAACTAAGTTTCCTCTGCCCACGGGCAGAGCGCAGCGCATACGAGGTGTGTCGCTGCTTTTTAGTCAAAAATAGGGTTCTTTGCAGGTACAAGAATATGTTCCAAAAACCCACGCAAGGAGACCCTCCTATGACGAAGAAGCAGGAAGTGTTGGCGACGATGATCGGCGGCGCTCTCGGCGGTCTCGTGGTGGCCCTGACGAAGCCGGTGCGTCCGGTGGTGGTCGTCAAGCGCTACGAGGTCACCACGGAGACCGAGGAGCCGAACATGACGAAGGTGACCGCGCTCCAGACGGAGCGGGCCCTCCTCGAGCTGCGGCTCGCGGGGCTTACCGAGGACACGTTCAGCGACCGCTTCGACCGGATGCAGCTCCAGCGGCGCATCAACGACCTCGACCGGCAGATTCGCCGTGAGCTGTACTAACCTCTTTCCTCTGCCTGCATGGGCAGAGCGCAGCCGCACAGCGTGTGCGCGCTGCTTTTTAGGAGTTACTTTGACTGAGGGTCTTACTGTTCTCGGCGTGATGCTCGTTGTGTTCCTTCTTGGCTTCTCGTTCGGCTTCGTGTGGGCCCGTCACAAGTATCGCAAGCCGCCACCGATGCGCCTCGAGTTTGCGGACAAGTTGCGTCGGCAGTTGTGATGGACACCTACGAGGTTGACCCCACCAACCCGTTCATAGTTCCTGCACTTGCGTTGTCAGGGCGCTTGAAGGACCACAAGACACCGTGCGAAGAGTGCAACGGAACAGGTTGCTCCGAACATGGCTACGAGGAGGCGTGCAAGGAGTGCGATGGGTTCGATCACGCATGTGACCAAAGTGCTGAGTGTTCCTACTGTGACCAGGGCGAGGTCTTCTGGGGCTCCTGGTACGCCACCGAGAAGGTACTTTGCCACTGGTGCGACACGCATGATGCCTGGTGCGCAGAGATGTACGAGTGCAATGACGACGATCGCAACTGGATCTGTCTGCCATGCTACATCAAGCATCACAAGGAAAGATGTGGTTGCGGACGCTGGAAGAAGTACGAGAGGATGCTTGGGATTCACTGAAAGCGAGGCCACCTTGGGGTACCCGCATCGCAACGTAGAAGAGGCACTCGTGTGGTTGACGGACTGCCACATCGCAACCTACGCTTACCTGGCTGGCATGAAGAAGACTGCAAAGTGCGAGCTTCGGCGTCAACGGGACATCTGCCGGAACGCAGAAGCAACGTGTCGTCAGTTCGGGGTGTCAGCTGACGCAACAGCGCGTCTGCGTGAACGCCGCATGCAAGCCAAGCGTATCGAACTCGAAATTCATGGAACCGCTGCCACGGAGAAAGAGGACTGAGATGTTCGAGAGTCTGCGTCTGGAAGAGCCGAAGCCGCGTCGCAAAGCCAAAGACGAGGATGAGATCCTTGTCGATGGACCCGAGGACGAAGAAGACCTCGATGAAGAAGACCTCGACGATGAGGACCTCGACGATGAGGAGGACCTGGAAGCAGACCTCATCGACGATGACTTCGATGCTGACGAGGATCTCGAAGACGACGAAGATGATGACGAGCTGGACGACGAAACCGAGTTGGACGACTAGGCTGGGTCAGCGCCTCGATTACCATGTGCTTCAGCCGCTGTTTGCGATGCTGATCGTTCCTCCGTTTTTGGTCTACGAGTGGTGGACTTCTTTACGGAGTAAAGCGAAGCGCTAGACGGGCGCCCAGTTCACTTGCATGTTGGTGATCATCTCCACGGCATTCGGAATCTGTTGCTGGGTCGTGCGCAACACTTCAGTGAGTGTGCCGAGAGGACCAAAGGGAAAGACCAGGGCATTGATCACGCGCTGTCGAACATAGCGTTTCTGACCCAGGCCCCAGTCATAGGTGTCCATCACCGACCAGCTCAAACCAGAAAAATGAGCCAACGTCATGTTGGGGATGAACAACTCGTAGTCGAGGATGGGGATGGTTTGACCACCCACGGTGAGCGTGGCCAACGCGTTGAAGATGATTCCGTTCCCGATGGCATAACCGCGATACGTGCGTGTTTGCCCACCAGGAAGGCTTTCGGTGAGAAACGTCGTGTACGTGATGGACATGGAAGGACTCTAACATGAAAGATTACCCTTCGATACCCAGAGCAACGGGTACGGGTTTTCGCGAGATTCCCGGGGCGCTCATCTTCGACAAGCTCGATGGGAGTAGCATGCGGTCAGAGTGGTCGAAGAAGCGGGGCTGGTACAAGCACGGCAAGCGCTCGGGGCTCGTGGATGATTCGAATCCACATCTCGTGCAGGTTCCTGCATTGTTCATGCGTACGCTCGCAGAGCCGCTCACGCACCTCGCGCTTGCGCAGCGCTGGCAGAATCTGGTCGTCTTCTATGAGTTCTGGGGCGAGTACAGCTTTGCGGGGTTGCACTTCGATGGCGATGAAAAGAAGCTTACCGTGTTTGACGCTGCCCCTGACAAGCGTGGTATTCTGGGACCACAGGAGTTCAGGCGCCTCTTCGAAGGAAAGGTGGATACGCCGGCATATTTGGGAACCACGAACTTCACACGCGGTTACGTGGAGCGTGTGCGCAAGGGCGAAGTCGAAGGCATCACGTTCGAGGGTGTTGTTGCGAAGGCTGGCGACCGCCATGACATCGTTCGTGCCAAAGCCAAGACGCAGGCGTGGATAGACAAGGTGATAGAGCTGCACGGCGAAGAAGCAGGCGCACGTATCGTCAACAGTTAGAGGACGCACGTTCCCCAGTTTGGTGGAACGTTTCCTAGCGAGCCTTGAGTTATCGGGGCTCGCTTTTTCTTTACCTAGTAAATCAAAAGTTGACGCTCTTTCGGGTACAAGAACAAGTACTCACATGGAGGTGCTTCGGTATCATCAGTGTGACCCGTGTCCGACGGGAGAAACTCGGACTACCGCGCGCTGGGCTACGCCCCTACCAGCGGCGCGCGGGAACCTGCTACGGCGGGTGAACTGGGTGGCGGGTCGCAGGGTCACGGCTTCGGTGCCTGCGATCTAATGACAGAGCCGGTCCTACGCACGGGACTGTAAAAAGAATGTGCGGGACGTGGACCTTGGCGCGGGTCTACGTGGCGGAAAAAGGCGCTCGTCCCTCTCACCTTCGGGTGGGAGGGACGTCTTTCTTTTCCCTCTTCCCCCTTTTCGATCGGAGGCTCCTCCGTGACCATCGAACCCGCGTTTCACTACATCTGCCGCACATCTGCGTGCAAAGGCAAGTTGTTGTGCTGGATGAATTCTCGCTTGCATTACTGCGTGATCTGTCGTCGTACGCTTTGCGGGAAAGGGTCACGTTGCGTGATGCTCGAGATGAAGTATCGAGACGCGATCAAGACGACGGAACTTCGTTTTCTCGAGGCTGCTTACGATTATTGGGTCAAGGGGCGTGAGTCGTGGGGTCAAGATATACGCCGTTGGGTGCGTATGATCTACGACATCGGAACATTCGATGTGTGCGACGCGTGTTTGCGGGAGTGGGACCTCTACCTTCGATCAGGTGCGACGTCTGTGACTGTGTAGTGCCATTGCCCGGAACGGATACCCATTGCCCGGAATGGCGCTTGCCCATGGTTATCGGATACCCAGTCTGCTCGGCGTGCCCGGCTTGTACGGAGACCCAGAATGGTCTGGCGTGCCAATAGCAAACGGATACCCAGTGTGTCATGGCGTGCCAAAGAACAAGAGAACCCCTGGTTGTGCAGGCGTGCCACGTTGTATGGATACCCGATCATCGAGGGCGCGTCTTGATTCGTAGGATATCCAACTGAGCGCGGCGTGCCTTCCACTACGGGATACCCAAGGGCGTAGGGGCGCGTGCCGAACACTCTGGGAGACCCTGTTCTTTGTGGCGTGCCTCTCATATGCAGATACCCAAAGTGGCGCGGCGTGCCTAGTGTCAATGGTCACCCTTGATCGTTTGGCGCTGCCTGTACGTCAAGGATACCCACTTCAAACTGGGCGCTGAACGCGCCAAGGAAACCCAATGGCAGAGACTGCGGAACGCATTCGCGATCCACGCGAAGTACTGCTCCTCGAGTTGGAGCGCTGTGTCTATGACGTCCAGAAATGGAGGATCGCTGTGGGCAACCGCTATGGGAATGCTGAAGCGCTGCTCACAGCGCAGGACCGCGAGTACTTCAAGCGTGTCGAGGACGTGCTGCTCGACGTGGAGAAAGCGGGCACCAATCGCCTCGCGGCGGCGCTGAAGTCCATCCCGATCTGGGAACAGTTTCTCAAGGGCGTGAAGGGCATCGGTCCGAAGATGGGCGCACTGCTCATCGCAGAGACGCACATCGAGAACTGCCACACGGTGAGCAAGCTCTGGGCGTGGTGGGGCGTGCACGTCGTTCTCGACAAGGAGACGGGTGAAGGCCACGCTGCGCGGCGCATCGCAGGGCAGAAAGCGAACTTCAGTCCTTTCCGCAAGGCAAAGCTCGTCAAGGTGTGCGCGGAGAGCCTGCTGAAAAAGAAGTCCGAGCCGTACTACACACGCTACGTGGAGTACAAACACCGCAAAGAGACCCAGCTCGTGACGCCGTGCATGTGTTGCAAGGGTTCGGGCGTCGCCAAGCGCATGAACGACGAGACAGGCAAGAAGGAAGAGGTCCAGTGCTGGAACTGTGGCGGCACTGGCGGTCCTGCGCCCTGGGGAACAACACCTGAGCATCGGCACCGTGCCGCTCTTCGGTACATGGTGAAGATGTTCTTGATCGATTTCTGGCGCAAGTGGCGGGAGCTGGAAGGTCTGCCGGTGCCAGAGACGTACGGAGAAACCTACCAGAAGGAACTGCATCCGCATGGTCAAGGCGGAAGGATAGGATACCCATGACCCTCAAACTCGTGAAGTGGAAGTCGGAGTTCGACTTCCGCAAGCTCAGTCACCTCAGCGGTTCACTCACCAAGTACGCTTCCCAGTGGAAGCTCAAGAACAACGAAGCGGTCGTCGTGACCTCCATGGGCTGGCATCGCCTGCGGCTCATCGCACGCATGGGCGGTCGGGCCGTGATGATCATCCCTGAGACCAAGGGCAGCACCCTCGATCAGCTCGCTGAGTGGGTGTCGCAGAGTCTGCGTGACGGTATCATCATGCTCAACGAGTACCGAGACTACCGCGGCGAAGCGAAACGGGCGGTGGCGTGATGACCGTGAAAGCGGGTAGCGTCAGTTCGGCGGGCCTCCAGTTCAACATGGAAGCCTCTGTTCATCTCCTCGCCAAGGAATACGGCGTCGAGTTGCGTACCAAAGAAGTCGTGAGTCTCGTGCATGATCTGCACGAAGCCGAGGTGCACCACAAGGACCTTGAAGAGAAGTTCCTGCGTGCACAGAACGCGCTCAATGCATCTGAGCGCAAAGTGGACAACCTTCGGACCCAGTTGGCGTTGGAGAAACATCGCCAGCTCGTGATCAAGCCTCCTACGGGGCAAGATATGCCGACACCGGTGCGTGATCCCAACGACCCCGAGGACAATGATCCGTTGGACCACGACCATGGGACCTACGGGAAAGGTGATGAATGATCACCCCACGCGACTACAAGGATGCGATGCTCGTTCAGGACGCTTGCAACCTCAGCGGCGTCGTCATCAGCTTCACAGCCCTGCTGAAGAAGCTCCGTGAGTTCTTCGAGAGGACGAGTGATCCGCAGTTGCCCGTATCAGAGTTGAACAGGCATCCGATTGCCGTGATGTTCGCCTCGAAGATCCACAGTCTCACGAGCGCGGGTGCGAAAGGTCTTCCCGATCTCGAGGACCTCCGTCACGAGGACGGCAAGCAGCTTCTCTTCTACAGCGAACTGCTTCAAACCGTCATTGCCAACCTCAAGCTCCTACTCGAGGCGCATCATCTCCCGTGGGACACTGAGATCGTGAACCGGCACGAGGTGTGTCGTGTCATCGCACGCAGAATGGCAGAACTGACGCACTGCGAGTCGATGCAGGTCTTCTCGCTCGCGTACGAGGCCTGTCAGCAGGCGGAGCACTTCGAGATCGGGGGTGCGCTCGCGAGTTGTGTTCCCGCGAGCGAGACCTGGCTACATCAGGTGATGTCGCCTTCGGTTGAAAAAGCAAAAGAGGCGATGGAGACACCGGATGCAGACGTGCCGGACGTAGAGACTCTTCAAGGTCTTCTGTCTCTTGGAGGCTACGTGCTGCATTCGAAGATCGTTGCCGCGTGGACTGATGCTGAAAAGCGTGAGGTCGAGGGGTACTGTGCGGCGGTGCATCTGGCAGCATCGGATAACGACGTGACCATTCCGGCTCTTCCTGCGGTGCTGGCGTCTCGTGCATCCCTCCTGGGTTCCGAAGATCCGGAATGGGTCTGCGAATGTGGTGGTTTTGGCGTCACGCGTGGCCTACTCTTCGACCGCGTAGAGAGTGTCTTTCGGTGCCCGCTGTGCCACGCGACAACGACCATCGAGCCGCTCACCGCGGCGCTCAAGGCGGAGCTGAAGACACCTCGGATGCTGGCGTTTGCGATGGGTCAACTCAAGGAGGGCGAGGTGCCCTGATGGCGGATGAACCGAAGGCAGAAGAGAAGCCACGTTCACGCATCAAACTTGTCTTCGTGGGTGTTCGTCAGAGCATGAAGAACGACATGATGTACGTCTTCCACAAGATCATGGAGGATGGCATCACGCTCGAGAAGGAATCGCGTTCGTACAGCAAGCTCAAGAACATCGGTCGTGCGGGCAGCATCTGGTCCGTGGAGGTATCCCCTGATCAGGAGAGCACGATCTACACGAACACGATGAAGTACGAAGGCATGTGGGGCTCGACGTACAAAGTCGTGGAGTGGCAAGCTCTCTCGGATGCCGCCATCACCGCCATTGGGTTGGAACGTCGCAAAGCGAAGGAGACTTCGAACAACGAAGTCTTCGAGTGTCTCGAGCCTTTGCGCAAAGCGTACGCCAAGGCTGTGGGCCGAGAGCGGCAGATCCTGCTCGCTCAAGTCGTCGAATACGTCACACGACGTTCTTGACAATGTCGGCCAGATAAACATACGATGAAGCCGCTTTCAGGGTCAGTTCGTTCCTTGAGAATGGAATAGTCGGTCGTGATGTCCATGTCTTGGCTCTGCGTACCGGCTTGCGTGGACCTTCTCTTCGGAGGGGGTGGTGCGCAGGGCCATTTTCTTCTACACTGGAGAACGCATGCTGCACACACTCATCAGTGTTGTGCTGCGGGTTCTTGTCTGGTGGCCGGCTCTGGTCGGTCACCCGAGGGCGCCGCCCGGCCTGGACCGCCAGGGCGACGCGATCACACCCAGAGAAGCGTGCTGGTTCTTCGCGTACCAACCTACAAACCCCGCAGGCTGTTGGTGCCTGGTCAGGACTGTGGTTGCGTACTTGCTCATCGGATAGAGAACAAGACCCCGGTGAGCGCGAGGGAAATGGGTGCCTCGCAAACGGTCCAGACCGCAGCCACGGTCAAACGACGCGTGTCGCCTCGTGAACTGAGAGAAGACTGGGAAGTACCCGTGCCGGGCGATGAGAAAACCGTTGCAGGCTCATCGCCCGGCTCGGCTTTTACTGAGTAAAGAAATGATCCCATCGTCTAGAGGCCCAGGACATCGGCCTTTCACGCCGACGACACGGGTTCAAATCCCGTTGGGATCGCTCGGGGGTGAACTGGCTTCGACGTGGGTACAGAAACACGCAGGGCGAGCCGGGGAGGGTTACCGTTCTCCGTTAAAACATGGTGACAAACTCAACTGCCAACGACAACGTCGGCAAGCCGCTGGGGTTCGCCCCGGTAGCTCTCGCAGCCTAAGGGTTGCGACGTTCTGCGGATGACCTTTGCCTCGTGTGGTCATCCGTGGGGCGCAATCGAACGCGGGGCAAGCCGGTGTGAGCCCGTGAGCACTGGCCACAATACGGGAACCGACCCTCAGGTCAGTGTCCTCTCTGTCTGATGGGGCGTTATTCTCTGGAGAGACTACGCTCGTAGTCCTGCGTGTGAAGTACTTGCGGACCCGGGTTCGATTCCCGGCACCTCCAAAATGAACTCCTTTTGCGGGTACAAGAATGTGTACCCAGAAAGGAGATTCGATTGGAGATCAAATTGACGGTGTGGCCGGTCAATACGACCGGGAAGAAGGACGCGAAGGAAAAGGACGGGGAACTCTCTCTGCTCGGTGCGTTGAAGGCAAACGAGGAGTGTGTTGAGTGTGTGCTGTTGTTGGACGGAAAGGAAGTGCAGCGGTTCGAGGTCAATGCGGAGGACCTCGAGAACGCCATGCGTACACTGCGCGCTTTCACGGCGCATCAGTAACGCACGGTGTGTACATCAGTAGGGCCCTGTGCAATGCAGGGAGTTTTTTTGGTTCAAATAGTCGCTGGCGTAGCTCAGTCGGTAGAGCAGTTGCCTTGTAAGCAACTGGTCGCGGGTTCGATTCCTGTCGCCAGCTCTGGTGGGCTCTGGATAAGTGATCGCGGCTCAACGGAGATGATGCCGGGTACCAGACCCACTTTTGGGGACATAACTCAATGGGAGAGTGCCGGCTTTGCAAGCCGGAAGTTGCGGGTTCAACCCCCGCTGTCTCCACTGTGTCGTCGGGCTTCCAGCCTGCCGGCGCTGCGCCTCCTCACTTCGAAGTCGGTGCAGTTTGGGCCGAGGGAGACGCCTTGTAGCACAACGTGTGCATCATTACGTGTGCGACAAAACTCCAAGGGCAGCAAACCTTGGTCGACAAATCGCACGCCTCTTGCTGGAGGAAACCGAAGAGAGTTCTCTTCGGGTGCACACGTTTTTCACTGGGGTGTCGACAAGTGGAAAGTCACGGGATTTTGGTTCCCGCATTCGAAGGTTCGAATCCTTCCACCCCAACACAGGGAGCGTAGCTCAGTTGGTAGAGCATCAGACTTTTAATCTGGCGGCCGAGGGTTCGAGTCCCTCCGCTCTCACAGCGGTCGGTTGGCGCAGCGGAAGCGCACCTGCCTTACACGCAGGGTGCCGGGGGTTCGAATCCCTCACCGACCACGGAATAGCCTATCCTTCTTCTCGATGTTTGTTGGTTCGCTTCATGGCTTCGTAACGTTCGCGTGCTTGTGCATCGTCTGCATTGGCATTGCGCAGACCCTTCAACTTGCCTTGTGTGGCAGGTTTCACAGTAGGGCCTGCGGGGCCGGGTTCTTTGGGGCGAGGCAGCATCTTCATGGGGTCACTCTTTCGTGTTGTTCGCGAAGTTCATCGCGTACCACTGTCACATTCGTTGCAAGTTCCTGGATGGCGTTCCAGTCGTGCCGGTCAAATGCGACGGTAGCGATCGTAACACCATCGATGAGCATTTGGCGAATGTGGTTCAGAACGGCATCAGTCCCCAAGCACTCTTCGTTTTCGCGAGCGATGTGTTCGAGGGCATCTTCCTGGATGCGACCAAGCGCATGGAGTAGGCTGATATCTTCTTTCGCGATCAAGGCCAACAAGACATCGATGAACATGGTCAGAAGTGAGATCAACGCTGGGGTACAGAACGGTGGACGTCCTGGAAACCAGAGTTGGGTCATGAGACCAAATTATCAAGCTGCGTAGACAAAGTCGAGTTGTGACTAGCGAGCGTAACGCTCGCATAGAGAACTCATAGGAGTTCACTGCTAGTTGGCATCTTCGCCTCGAGCCAGGCTCCGATGCCCAACAAAGTACGCAGCGGAAGGATGGCAGATGCGCTTTTTTTGTTTACATCGCGTAGAAGACGAGACGGGGGTGTCGGGTAACGGTGTTGTTGCGTGGGGTACACAGTGGCCCGACGGTTCTGTGTCGATGCGATGGCTCGGCAAAACACCCAGCTTCGTGAGCTACGAAGGGGGTATTGAGCACGTTCAAACAGTGCATGGACATCACGGCAAGACGATCATCATCTGGCAGGAATCATGTCGTTGCAAGGATCAGCATGACAGCTCTTCAAGTGGTTCAGGATCTTCCGTTCCCGGATGACGCAGTCACGGAGACATTCGCGTTCATCGGACGGAAGGGTGCGGGTAAGACGTACGGGGCAGGACGGTTCGTAGAAGAGCTACTCGAGATCAAAGCGCAGGTTGTGGTTGTCGATACGGTCGGTAACTGGTATGGGTTGCGCCTCAGCAAGACAGGCAAACGCCAGGGCTACGACCTTCCTGTGTTCGGAGGCGAGCACGGGGATGTTCCTCTTGAGCGCACTGGCGGCGCACTCGTCGCGGATGTGCTCGTAGACCGGAACGTCTCTGTGGTGCTTGATCTGACTCTGTTCAATCAGTCTGCCCGTCAGCAGTTCATGGTGGACTTCGCGGAGCGTCTCTTTCATCGGAAGACGCGTCAGCGTTCACCTATGCACCTTGTGCTCGAGGAAGCGCAGCGCTTGATCCCGCAGCAGACGCAAGGCAAAGGTGGGCTCATTCCTCGCCTCAAGGGCGCCATGGAAGAGATCGTCCGCATCGGCCGGAACTATGGCATCGGTTGTTCAATGCTTACCCAGCGGCCTCAGTCGGTCGACAAAGAGGTGCTCAATCAGACTGAGTGTCTTGTGGTGTTCCAGACCGTGGGCACGCATGAGCGCCGGGCCATCAAGGAGTGGATCGTTGACAAGGGGCTCGATGTAGACCTCATCGATGAACTGCCTTCGCTTCCGGTGGGCACAGCGTACGTCTGGTCACCGCAGTGGCTCTCAACGCTGGGCAAGCACAAAGTGCTGCCGAAGCGCACCTACGACACGTCTGCGACGCCAAAACTCGGAATGAAGCGGCTGCCGCCAAGGCCTCTTTCCCGTGGAGACCTATCAGAGCTTCAAACCGCGATGTCCGAGTCCATCACCAAGGCTGAAGAACACGACCCGAGTGCATTACGCCGTAAAGTACAAACGCTCACTGCGGAACTCGCAAAGCTTCGGGCACAAACGCCGGCCGAACCGAAGGTCGAGACACGCGTCAAAGAGAAGTCGGTGCTCACGGCCAGAGATAGAACGTTGCTTTCACGTTTGTGCAACGTCTTCATGTCTGAAGGAAACCGTCTCGAGCACCTGGTCGAAGGTATGCGTGGTGATGCGTTGGCTGCATCCAACATTGTGACACACGTACAGCAACTTTTGATTCCTGCATCGCCTACAGCGCTTGCTTCTCTTTCAGTGAAACCGCCTGTTCAACCTCCGATGAAACAGCCTCGTGCAGTGAAACCGGTGAAGCCTGACGGTGATGTGCAGCTCATCGGTAAGATGCGCGACATGCTTGCTGCTCTCGCAGCTACCACAGGTCACACGCTCAGCCGCAAGCAACTGGCCGTCCAAGTGGGCATGAGCGTGAAGTCGGGCGGCTTCAATAACTACGTCGGCATGCTCTCTCGACAGGGGCTCGTCACGACTGCCAACGGAAACGTCGCGCTCACAGACACGGGGGCGTACCACGCAGAGGGCATCGAGATCGCGCACACGCCTGACGAGGTTTTCGCGCTGTGGTTGCCCAAGCTCGTGGGCAAGACCAAGGACATTTTGACGTTGCTCTTCAAACACCCAACGCGAATCTTCACACGCGCACAGGTGGCGGAAGAGGTCGGAATGAGCGTATCCTCGGGTGGCTTCAACAACTACGTGGGGATGCTCAGTAGACTCAATCTCATCGTCACAGGACACGGGTCGATGCGCCTCAACTGTGACGTGTTCAATCTTTCATGACAAGGAGAAAACGATGAGTGAAGCACCCGAGACCCAGGAAGAGACCACCCCGGTGGAGAACAACGAATCGGCTGACGTGCTGGTCATCGCTTCGAAGGTGAAGGCCTACGTCAAGACACTGGAGCCCACAATGCGTGTGGCCGGTGACTTCGCAGAAGGTCTGACGAGCGAAGTGCAGTACCTCATCCGACGAGCCATCAGTCGCGCTCGGTTGAACGGACGTGGCACGGTGCAGGCGCGGGACGTGTAGTATGCCGCTCAAGCATCCTGCACTTCAGCAGCTCAGCTTGTTGCCCTACGTCACGCTCGATGATGCACGGCAGACTGTCGCGAAAGCTGCGTACGGGAAGAAGGGCACGGTGTGCCCGTGCTGTGCCCAGATCGCCAAGGTATATACGCGCAAGCTCAATTCAGCGCTCGCACAGTTCCTCATCTGGATCGTGCGTTCCTATGAGGACAATCCTCGCTGGATTCACATCCGCGAGTTCCCGATGATTCAGAATCGTCGCGGCGGTGGGGACTTTGCGAAGCTCGTGCACTACGGGCTGCTCGAGCAGCGACCGAACGAAGACGACAAGAGCAAACGCACGTCTGGGCAATGGAAACCTACCCAGAAGGCGAACGACTTCGTGCACAAGCGCATCAAGTTGCCCGAGTACGTGCAGCTCTACGACAACTATGTGCAGGGCTTCGCTACGAAAGAGATCGACATCGAGGCAGCGCTCGGGCAGCAGTTCGACTATCAGGAGCTGATGAGCCGATGACCGCTCAGTTTGACCGTAAACGAGTAGACCGTTTCGTGTCGCGCGTGAAGAACGCGTTTCAGGGCAACGATGTCGATCTGGTGAAGTTCTGGATCTACATCACCTACAACATCACGGACGATGCTGGTGTACCGCTCGCAGCGCGTCTCACGCCCGAGGACGAGTCCGGTGATGCGCCCTTGCGTGACACCTGGTTCGGGATGTCCTTGTGGGAGAAACAGGCGGTGCTCTTCGGTATGGTGCCGCTCATCGAGAGGTGCGCTGCTGTAGCTGCCGAAGCTGTAGCACAGCGTGCACGGAAAGAAGAACCGCTATGAAGGCAGAGCAACACGAAGTATCAGACGTGGGCGTCATCGAGACCTTCACCAACAAGTATGTTCCGCCCTTTGATGTCAAACCGGAACACATCTGTATTGAAGACATTGCCCACGCGCTCTCGAATCAGTGTCGGTTCTCGGGGCACACGAAGCGCTTCTACTCGGTCGCTGAGCACGCCTGGCTCTGTTCGTACTACGCACCGGCGCATCTCGCAGCCGAGGCGCTCATGCATGATGCCGCAGAGGCGTACCTCATCGACATCCCTCGGCCGCTCAAGCTCTACGTGAACTTCTTCATCAGCGATGTGCGTCAGTTCAGCTACTACCAGGCTGAAGAGTACGTGCTCAAGGTGATCGGCGCCAAGTACGAGCTGAAGCTGCATCCTCAGTTGGAGACGATCACCAAGCTGGACAACGCCCTTCTCGTGCGTGAGTATCTCACCCTCATCAATGAGAACTTGCCACCAGGACTCGTAGGGATGCCCCCACTGGACCTGACTACGCAGACGATCGTGGGACATCTTCCGTCGGTAGCGAAAGGCCTCTTCATGGCACGCGCTATCGAGTTGGGCATCGGCCGAAAGTGAGCCATGAGCGCAACGAACCGCAAGCAGTCCGCGAAGGCCCACGACAAGTACCCCACGGACATTCGCTTGGTGCAGGCGGCGTTTGACCTGCTTACGGAGCACCATCCGCAGTTCGTTTCAAACGCGACACTGTTCCTGGAAGCGGGTGCGGGTCGTGGTCCATTCTGTGAGGTCGCGCGCACGTACTGTCGCAATCTTCAGTGTCGTCCGCTCGGTGTGGAACTGCATCCGGACGTGAAGCGGTTCGACTATCAGCTCATGCAACAGGATTTCTTATGCTGGAAGTCGCCTATACGTTTTGATTTTCAAGCAACGAATCCTCCTTTCACCTACGCTGAAGACTTCATCCGCAAGGGTCTTGAGATGCTTCAACCGCAGGGCATGATGCTCTACCTCATGCGCATCGGTGTCGCTGCCAGTGTGGGACGTACCGAACTCTGGGAAGAGGTCATCAAGCTCAAGGAGCTGTGGCTGATTCGGCGAAGGCCAAATTTCAACACGACACGCTCGGGAAGCTCAGATGCGACCGAGTATGCCTACTTCCTCATGACACATCGCACTCGCGAGAACGCAAAAGTGCCCACCATCTTTCGCTGGCTCGATTGGTGACGCGTGCCGAAGACAACGCTCGTGTATGCGCAGTCCCTCGAAGACTTCGTGAAAGAGCTTCGCGCTGATGCCAACCGCTTCGAGCGCCACTGGGTGCAACAGCATAAGACGAAGCCCGATCAGTACCCCATGAAGATGGGCGGCGGGGACTGGTGGGAGCAGTTCTTGGCGTGGCTTGAGACCTCATGATACGGGACTTTGTCCCGTCCACCCCCAGGTTCAGCGACAGTTTACAAGTTGCATTTCTGCTTGACAGGCCGTCTCTTCTTTTCGATCATGTCCTATCGATAAACATCGAAAACCAAGTTTCAGAGACGCCACAAGAAGGAGGCAACCATGAGTGAAACACACACTGAGACGACCCCTGAGTCCACGTCTGCGGCGGCTACTAAACCCACACTTACTCCCGGAAAAAAGAAGCCAGCGCCTCCCAACGTCGTCAACGCGAAAGACCTCGTGGCTACACGCAGGACAATAGAGCGCCTTTTCAAACACCACAGCGAGGCCGCGAAAGTTTGGCAGAACGCGCTTCGCGAGCTTCAGCGTCTCGATTCTTCTGTTCAGCGTCTAGCGGGAGGAAACGGAAACACCAATGTTCCTCTTTCCGATCTGGATGAAGAGAACGTTGAGGTGCCGACATGACCGGATACAAAGATCCAAATCTGACGCGCGAACAACGCATCATCATGGACCTGTTCTTTGATAGACGGCGTTACGCGCGGGCGGCTGAAACGGTGATCGTCAACGGATACATCCCTGCTCAGAGCACCAAGGGTTACATCACATCAGAACAGGAAGTGGCGTTAGCTCAAGCGGACCTTGTACGCTTGGGTACTTGGTCAGCCAAAACGCTTCACAAAGAAGTCACACGTATGTCCGACGACGTCTACAACCGCGGAATGCTTTTGGGTGGTCCGGGCAAAGGATGGCGGTGGTCTCAGCGTGCACGTGATGAGCAACTCGCATCCGAACGTGCTCTGATGGTGTTGCTTGGTTGGTTGAAACGGATTCGTAATGCGTTTCATCGCATGAGCAATGGAGGTCGTTACGGACCTAAAACAGTGCTGGAACGAGACGCGTACGCGGAGATTCATTCGTTGATCTGCCAGTTGATCGACGTCACAAGTGACTTGAAAGAGAAGGCGCGTGCGCGCAAGGCTGCTTTGTTTGGCGAAGTCACCTACGCCGAGGCGCTTGCTGGCACTTTTGTCCAGGGGATGAGCCAAGCAGAGTGCCAGGTCTACGCGCGCCAGACCAAACAGGAATACCAGCCATGAGTGCGCGTCAACGTATCGGTCAGCGCTACGAAATTCTTCCACCCGTCGGTTTTTTCGAGGCTCAGAGTGTACGCCTTGGGCCTTGGTGGGACTTCCTCAAGAAGTACTATGGTAGTGTGTGTTGGGAAGAGAAGCGCGGGCTATTCTTGGCTCGCTATCCCAAGTGCAATCGTTGTCCTGCTCCTGCGACGACGGTACATCATCTGAACTACCTTCGTATCGGGAATGAATACTGGGAGGACCTCGAGTCGCTCTGTTTGCCCTGTCATGAACTGCACCATGGACGGGAGTTCACGTTCTATGTCGCATGCCCTACGTAAACCCTGTCCAAGATGTGGTCACACGGATGGGTACATTGTAGTCAAGGGAGGACAAGACACCGTTCGGTGTGGACGATGTCATAGTTATCAATATTGCGCACCGAAGACAGAGACAGGGCGTGCGGTACGGTCCATCGTGACGGTGCATGATGCTGTTGATCGTGACTTGCGTTTGAAGATTCTTTTTCGAGCGACCGGCAAGTGTGAAATTTGCGGTTGGCGTCCTGCTGAAGAAGAAGGGCTTTGTGTAGGCCATTTGCTAAGCGTCAAAGTGGGCTTTCAGGCGGGTTTGCCGGATGACCTTCTTAACTCTGAAGAAAATCTAGCTGCAATGTGTTACGCCTGCAACGCTGCAATTGGCGACGGGGTACTCCCTCTTCGTTTGGCAATCGCCATCCTTCAGCATCGACGAGAGGAATCTACATGAGCGCACGAGACCGAACGCAACTTGCTTCACTAGGTTTTGCCGATCCTGACAAAAAGAATCCTGTGCACGACCTTGCGTGTCAATACATACATGAAAAGGATACACGGATACGGGTGTGTCAGAAACTCTTCGATAAGGATATGGGGGTGTATTCTTGGGTTCAGACTGAGTATCCGCTGTCCAAAGGGCAAGGTAGGTATAAAACAACCATTGGATTCCTAGATGTTGTTTTTCCATGGGGTATGGTTGCGTCGCCGGCACTCATGCGAAAAACAATTGCAGGACAATCCTGTGGTCTCATCGTTGTTGAAGTGAAAACAACGAAACCGTTAGTCATGGGGGATACCATTCGTCAATTGCGTCTGTATCAAGAGTATTGGGTACCTGAGGACCTTGTCCGTAAATTCTGGGAAGAGACACGCCAGTGGGACGTGGGTGCACGTCGTCTTTGTGAGGCAACGTACTGGGTGCTCGCAACTACATTTCCTATTTCAAACGCTGAACGCGACTTTCTTTCCAAAGAAGGATTCCACCATGTATTTCTAGGTGATGGTTTTCAACATTGGATCGAAGCGCGTGAAGACAAGGCCTGCGCAGAAGAAAAGGAAAACTCGTGCGTATCAATCTAGCCGGCTTCAACATCGACCGTGACGTCCTCCAGCAACACGTGCCCGCAAATGACCCTCGGGCCTTCAATGCGCTGACTCCCGAAACTCTCTCCGCCGCCTACGCCCGCATCAGCCGGGCTCCTGAGCCCGTCGATGAATTACGGCGTAAAGCCGCGGAGGATGTGGCAGCGGCGAGGACATCGAACGAGAAGATCGTCTTCGGCTACGGGCACGCTTCCGTGGCTGAACACGCGGTCTTCAACTTCGATCTCATCGACGTGTCGCGTCTCGCGATTGAAGCTGTTGAGCACGCACGCTTGTGCTCGTACACGGAGAAGTCGCAGCGCTACGTCACCTTCGATCGAGACAAGGTCGAGTACGTGGTCCCTGAAGAGATCATCGAGGTGGGTCTTCGGAACGAGTTCATGGACTTCATCAAGGAGACCCACGACCAGTACCACTTCATTCTTGGACGCATCAAGGATCAGGAGCGCCCACAGGGAGGCACTGCGCAAGAAGACGCGAGGTACGTGTCTACGCTCGCGGTAGCTGGTCAGCTCGGGATGACGTGCAATGCACGCAACCTCGAGACACTCATTCGTCGCTTGGTCGCGCATCCCCTCGAAGAAGTGCGCGGTATCGGTCAGACGCTGTATGTGCGCGCCAAAGACGTGGCTCCGTCCTTGCTCAAATACGCTACGCCGGAACCCTTGCGGTTGGCACAGACCAGCAAAGTGCAGGAGGCATTGCGGCTTCAGTGTGCGGGACTCTTCGCAGCCCCCGCAGAACGAGTCGAGTTGCTCGCGGCCACGGGCAACATGGAGGGCGGGAGCGGGGGAGACCACATCATCTTATCGGCTCTGGTGCACCAGGTCTCGCGCGTGCCCTTCGACATGTGCTTTGCGACTGTCGCACGTCTTTCTCCCGAACAGCGCAAGGGACTCATGCTGAACGTCCTCTCCACGATGGACGTCTACAGCGCCGCACCGCGCTGCTTCGAAATGTGCGATCTGACCTTTGAGCTGATCGTGTCCGCGAGCTGTTTCGCGCAGCTCAAACGGCATCGGATGCTCACACTGCTTCCTCAGATGTACGACCCCTCACTGGGCTACACGATCCCTGCGTCTGTTGCGCAGGACGAGCCTGCCCTCGAACGGTTCAAGGCGGTGATGAGGACAGCGGAGGCGTTCTACAAGAAGCTGGCCCGGGTGTGCAACGAATCTCTCGCCGAGTATGTGCTCACCCAGGCGCATCGTCGCCGAGCGCTCGTGAAGATGAATGCGCGCGAAGCCTACGCGTTCAGCCGCCTCCGCGAAGACAAGCACGCTCAGTGGGAAATTCGTGAAATTGCACAACAAGTGATGGGATTGGCGCGACGCGTGATGCCTCTGACGATGGCGCTGGCGTGTGGAAAGGACGCCTTCGAAGAATGGCGTAAACAAGTACTTTCCTGTTGACTTGTTCAAGTTCGAACATCAAAATGGTCATGTTTTTGCCACTAACATGGCAAACTGGACAAGGAGAATGAACATGGCCAAGAACGGACGCGTCAAGAACAAGGATCGCGTGCTGAAGGCCTGGAAGTCCGCTTCCTGGCCGCCCGCACTCGGAGCGAAGGTTCGTCTCTTCGCCCCCAAGGACTTCCGTGGCAAGGTGGCAAAGGTCATCGCCGTGGGGGACGAGAAGGCGAAGAACAGCACGCGCAGAGCGCCGAAGGGCAAGATTCGCATCATGTGCGAGTCCTACCAGTTCAGCGTGTCGAAGGAACAGGTCTTCCCGGCCGATGTCACGCTGAAGCAACTCCAGGGCTAACGAGTAACGCCACTAGCCCATCGTTTCCAGGAGAGCATCGATGAAACGGCTGTACGTAGGGAATCTCCCCTACGCGACCACGAAAGAGGATCTCGAGGACCGCTTCGGACAGCATGGTGAACTGACCGACGTGAAGGTCATCACCGATCGTGAGACTGGGCGCAGCAAGGGTTTCGCCTTCGTGGAGTTCAAGAACGAAGGGGATGCCGAAGCCGCGCTCAGCGAGGATGGGATGGACTTCAACGGACGTCCCATGCGCGTGAAAGAAGCGGAACAGAAGGAACGTCGCAACAACGATAACGGGCACCGTCAGGAAGGACGTGGTGGGCGGCCCGGAAGTCGTGAAGGTCGTGGTGGGCGGAGAGACGCACGAGAATAGCGGCCGGAGCGTACGGTCGTTCGCGAGAGCCCGTCATCTCAGTTGAGGTGACGGGCTTTTTTTACATTCAACGAAAGGAAACAGACGATGATCTATACGTTTGGTTGGAGACGAGATCTGCCTGACCATAGGGACTACACGCAAGAACACGCAGCGGTGAAGCTTATCCTGGGTTCGTCCAAACCCTTGCAGGCAGCAAAGAGCACGCGACCGGCCACCAAGGACTTGCGTGAGTACTGTTCGCCCATCGAGAACCAGGATGTGCTGGGATCATGCACGGCACACGCAGGCGTGGGGCTCATGGAGTGGTTCCAGCGTCGTGCGTATGGCAAGCACCTCAACATGAGTCGTCTCTTCCTCTACAAGGTTGCACGTCGGCTGGTTGGCATCAAAGGCGATGAAGGATGCTATCTGCGAACGACAATGCAGGCCATGCTCATGCTCGGAGTTCCTCCGGAGAATTTCTGGCCCTACAAGGTCGCTGACTTCGAGAAAGAACCCGACGCATTCATCTATTCCCTGGCGCACAAGTTCGAAGCGTACAGCTACTACAAGCTGTACCCCACCAGGGATAAGAGCCTGATTGACGTTCTACGTGATCATCTCGCAGGTGGATTGCCGTTCATGTTTGGATTCACCGTCTACTCCAGTATCTCGAATGACGGTTGGATTCCCATTCCAGGTCCTGCTGATCGCGTGGAGGGGGGCCATGCCGTCATGGCCGTGGGATACGACGATACCAAGAAGGCCTTCCTGATCCGCAATTCGTGGGGTACGAGCTGGGGCCACAGCGGCTATGGCTGGCTACCGTATTGGTACTTCGAAAACGGTCAGGCCGAGGATTGCTGGTCGCTGGTGCGAGCGAACTTCATCGATACCGACCTGTTCAAGGTTTGAAGTACTTGACAGACTACGTGCATTCCTTCATCCTGTAGCTCTGATGCACTCCATGCCCTTCCAGTACTTGTATTACCTACCTCGGCTCTTAGGTTAAGAGCCTTCGCGCACTCAACTCGACAACTGAATACGTACGCGGGTCGGTAGCCCAACTGGAAGCTGGCGCCAGCCTCAGGAGCTGGTTGTTGTGGGTTCGAATCCCTCCCGACCCACCGCGGAAGGTGCCCATAAGGCAGGCCGGGCCTGCGGCTGACTGTAGATCAGCTCCCGCACGGGCGAGTGGTTCGACTCCATCACCTTCCACCGTGTGCCGCGGTAGCCCAAATGGAAGCTGGCGCCAGGCTAAGGACCTGGAGGTTGCGGGTTCGAATCCCGCCCGCGGTACTTCGGGTCGGTAGCCCAACCGGAAGTGGCCCCCGTCTCAAAAGCGGGCATATGCGGGTTCGAATCCCGTCCGACCCACTGAAGGGGATAAGGAACGGCGCCGCCTGCGCGAGAACGTTGCAGGTCCCCGTCTGACTGAAACAGTCGTTGAGTAGCCTCTCGGCCGGCGCCATCACGATTATAGCTTGCCGGCAGGATCTCATCTTCGCTGGTGACGCTGATCATCTGGCTGTACCCGTACCCACCATAGAAAAAAGGCGCTGTGACCGTTTCCGATCAGAGCGCCTACCTTCGCCTCACGTTTCCGTTCAGCGAACAGACTACATGGTACAAGAAGGGTTCTGAGACGTCAACACTTTTCTTTAGGCCCATAGGGAAAGACCCAGGAGGGCCGTCCTGGGTCTTTCGAGAAGCTCGACAACAGGGAAAGAATGGCGACAGTCAAAGCGTATCGTAACGGCCCTTATTGGTCAAGCAGCCTTTCGGAAGTATCCCAGGATGGCGAGGAGGGCACGTCCATGGACTTTGCCCTCCGTGATGGACAGCTCCGTGGTGGACCGGTTGGGGACGATGATGAACGTGAAGGTGCCCATCCCTTGTGCGTGCAGTACACGTTCCATCGTTTTGCTGCATCGATCGAGGTACCACTCGGTGATGTTCTGGAGCGTGTAGAGCACGCTCGTTTGAACATCATCGGTGATGAGGTTGATGTGGTCGCCTGAATCGAGAATGAAGAGCGGTGCCCCATCGATGGGCGTATTCACGCTCTCCGGGGTGAGTCCCAGGGGCATGACCTCGCCCATTTCTTTCAGCTCATTGAGGTCGTAGCACAGCGTGTCGTCCGGTTGCAGATGCAGGGCTTTGTCCGTGAGAAACTTCGTCTCGGTGGACACCGCGGGAAGTTTCCGCAGTCGTTCGTAGAGTGCTTCGAGGATGCTCGTTCGATACGCCGCATTCGCGTCCTGGGACTGGTCAGCGAGCAGGTAGCTCCCGATGAGTTCGATGGGAGTGCCCCGGGTACGAAGCTGGTCGATCGTGCCATCATCGTCTTCGCGCAACATTTGGGGCGGCACGGGAATGTTGATAGAGATCTCGGCGCATCCGTGTTCTGCGGCTTTTGCGAACGCGGCTGCGATGCCTTTGCCATCTACTTCCACGACTGTCTTCGTCGTCATCTTGAGTTTCCTTCGATACGTCTTGGTTTCGTCTCCGGCGTACTTTTCACACAGTTCGGTCTCCGTGGGCGTCATGTCTTCCTTGCAGGTCTTGAGCAGGAAGTTTCGGATGTACCCCGACGGAACTGTATCGAGGTAGCCCCCCTTGAAGCGCCCTCGAAGCAGGATGTACCGGCCATTGGCCATACGCTGGATGTAGTCGCCCATGGCGGCGGGTCCAGCGTCATTCATTTCTTCGCGACCTTTTTTACTCGGTAAAGTCATGTCTTCAGCGTCCACTCTGGTACGTGGTAGACCTGGCAAGGTACAGGCTTCGTAGCACAGATTGAACGGTCCACGCATGGGGGCCAGATCGCACCGCCAGTGCAGAGCAAGCTGACGAAGATGTTAGGTTGTTGATTGTAGAACAGGCACCAACCGTTGTGCTTGTTCCGGCCCCCATGCTTTGCAGAGAGTATGTCGGCACCCTCTGTGAACGGACGGGGAATTGTGTCGAGATCACCCTCATCCTTAGCAGTACGAGTCTCTGATGGTTGCGGCAACGCGGTCCCAGTCGGGCATGTCGTTGATGGGGTCCCAGATGAGCCGCGTGACCTTGACCGCGTGTGCCCAGGGAAGGAGGCCGGTTTCCGCTTCATGGAGTAGCTCCTGGTAGCCAGTCCGAAGATCCCGCAGATAGGACAGCGGAACTTTGACCTCCGCTTCACGGTTGCGAGCTTTCATTCGTTCGTAGGCCGTCTCAGGTTGCACATCGAGGAAGATGAGCTTGGTGGGCGGCATGAGTGACGTGCAAGCGTCGAGGTAACTGTCTTCGTAGATCTGCCAGAAGTCGGGATCGATGTTGCCCGCTTTCATGTGCAGCTTTGCGAAGACCCTGTCTCCACTGATAGAACGGTCAAGAATCGCTCCTTTGTTGCCCCCGATACCAGTGGCTTCAACAGCGGCGAGTTGTTGCATGAGCTTGCGTTTGTTGAGCAGGTGCATCTGCATCGGGAAGGCGTAGTACTTGGGATCGTCATAGAACTTCTTGAGGTAGGGGTTGTCATCGGCGGGTTCTTCGACGACACGGAGGCCTAGTCTTTGGCCGATTTCACGACAGAACGTTGTCTTACCTGCACCAATGATGGCTTCGACCCAGAGAAGCGGTAGGCGGCGCGCGTTGGGATTGATCACTTCTCTTCTCCCTTGGAGATCCCGCCACCAACGCCTACTTGGGTTTTGGTGGCGGGACGGTTGACGTATTTGTGCTGATAGCCTGCTTTGCGACGTGCAGATCCAGGATAGGTAGGAATAGTCACAGTCGGGATGCTTGAACCGGTGGAGATGCCCAGACAGACCACCAAGTTGAAGCTACCGCACTTCGGACAATCGCTCGTTACGGGATTTTCGCTGTCCACGAGATCTTCTTTCGTGGCTCCACAATCTTGACACTGAAACTCACACATCTTGAGCATCAGGCTTCTCCTAGTACTTCGACTTCTGCACCAAGAGAGACGAGTCCTTCGAGGAGTTCAGGGTGCGGACGCTGTACGAAGACGAAACGGAGTTGACGTTTCTCGAGGGGATTCACATCCCACTCCACATGCACTGTTTGCAGCAGGCCAAACGGACGACCCTTGTAGGTGGTGAACAAGGATCCTTTGATATCTTGTTGACGGGCGTAGATGCGTAGAGGGTAGGCGTCGTTGTGATTGAGACTGTCGGGCGGCAGGCTGTACGGGTTGTCTTCCTTGATGTACTTGAAGAATACTTCGTTTTGGTCCGTGTTCAGTCGAAAGTGTTCAAGGCAGATCAGGTTGCCCTGTTCGTTGATAGCGACATGTTCGTGGGGGCCAATCTGCACGCAGAGGTCATGTTGTGGCATGTCGGCTAGATAAACATTGAATGGAGGGTAAGTCAAGCGAAACGAGGAGATGGGAGATCTAACTGATCGCTTCAGCGCCTGACGTCATGATGTCAGGAAGCCAACCGATGGTGGTTCCAATACCGAGTCCACCGAGAACGTTCTTGAGGAGTGTGCCAGGGTGTTTTCGGGCACGAAGTAGCCCCGCACCTGTTCCGATGATAGCTCCAGCTGCTGTGCCTCCCTTGCGAATACGTTCTTCGGTTGTGCGTGCAGGCGTGAACGCAGTCTTGGTTAAGCCAAGGTCACGAAGTGCAGTCGCATGTCCGAGCTGGTGAAACATCAGTAGGGCCTCGTGACCCCTTTGGCGGGGCTGATGTTCTTCAGTACTTGCTGAAGACGCCAGGCGAGGTTGTTTGTCTCAGGGACATCACGCATCAATGCGCCCGCGTCAGCCGTCTTGATGCGCGCCACACCGAGCTTCGGGGGCATTGCGCCCTCGGGAGGCATCGTGCCCTCCGGGGGCATGCCTGCGCCTTCGGGGCCACCGGGGGACGCTACCTGCGTGCCCGGGACGGCTTCTTCGGGATTCGAGACTTCTACTTTCGCGCCGGGCTCCGCGGCGAAGATGCTGTTGAGCCCGGTGGGATCCTGAGTCGCTTCGGGGGTCACCTTCACGGTAGTCGAGCGTTGACCATCCGGGGTGATCTTCATCTGAAGCCCCTGAAACGTGCCACCGGGCAGCAGCTGAATCGCTTCTTCCGCGCTCGCGGGTTGCGGTGGCGCTTGCTGTGCTTGGCTGCCTCCACTCCAGTAGTTCGGGTCGCCGAGGGCGGCGTCGGCCTGCTTGCGGAACTCTTCGAAGGCCATACGCGCGCCCAGGTCACGGGCGTACTTCAAGTATGTGCTGCTCATCGCTTCCTCCGCGATCTTCTTCGGCGTTTCAAACGTCGCCTTGACCTTCTTCTCGAACTCTTCGAACGGCATTGTCGTCATCGAGCCGAAGAAGCCGGGTTTGTTGTAGTGTGCGAGGTATGCGCTTTTGGCTGCATCGGCAGACATGAACCCCAGCATGCACTTGTCTTCATCATACACCTTGAAGTCAGGTGCTTTCATCTGGTGCACGACGTAGACGTTGGGAGCCCGTGTGTTGGGACCGACGTAGCAGTCTACATGATCCCCGTCGACACCTTCAGTGCGACGGATGTAGCCATACGGCACGCGCATCTTGGTGGTGCCACGCTTGTTTTCGTGGGGATCGAACCAGTGGCGCAGTTCGCCTTTGTCCGTCTCGACAGAGATGGGCAGGCCGCGAAAGGTGAGGCGGCGAGAGAGTTGACGGCGTGCGAACTTCAGGTTCATCAGGTCACTGAAACAAGTTGCTGCTTGCGTTTTGTGCTTGGGACGTTCCGGTATTCGCGTATTCTTTTTTCGGTCCTACGGTTCCTCCAGGTACCGACCCTGGTACGCTGCCTGTGCCGAGGGGAACCATCTGCACGTCCACTGGCTGTGTTGGACCTTTGTTCGTTGCCAAGGGATTCGGTGATGCTTTGAACGAGGGAGACGTACTCGGAGCGCCCAGCTGACCCGCGCTCTTGGTGACAGGTGTCGGGAGTAGTTCAGCGGGTGTCCGTGTAGTCGTGGTGATAGGCGTTACGCCCAGAGCTTCATCCAGTGCTCGCGAACTTACCGTGATGGGTTGTCCGTTAGGGCCCATGAGGCGAACTGACCCTGCGACAGGTCCGGGTTGGGCTGTGGGTAGTGCTTTTCGAAGTTGGTCCAATCCCTGTCGAAGTTCTCGTTGTTCGAGACGCCGTGTGATGGGTGCAAGAACACGTCGGCTCAACGCAGGGATATCGACAAGCGCGGGCCACGCGGCATCTTTTTCGAGGCCGAGATCAACGAGTGCGCGATGCGCGCCCTGTGCGTAGAACGGGTTCACTTTGTTGGGTCTCCACCGGGTACTGGGCCAGGACTTGCGCTGGGAACTTGACTCGCTTGGAGTCCACCCGGGAAGTCACTCGCCTTGGGCGGTGCAGCTGGTGCAGCGGGCTTTGGCATCTGCGCAGGTGGTGTTGCGCCGGGCATGCTTCCTGGTTTCGAACCGGGGATGCTTCCTGGTCCTGATGGTGCTGTGGACGGTCCCGGCATCGAAGGTGTTGGTTGCGCTTTCGGAGGCTGCATAGGCGCAGAAGAGGGCGTCTGCGGTGCGCGGAACTGGCCACCACCCACCATCTGACCCGCGTTGAGCTTGGCTCCGAGACTGCCCGGAGGTGGCGCACCCATCGGACCTGGCGCACTCAGCAGAGGCGCAGCTTGTTTGATGAGCCCGAGGGCTGTCAGGGCGTGGTACCAGCCGAGCTTGACGAAGGTCATCATGGGCTCCTAGAGCATCACGCCTTCACGACGAAGCGCATCGACGGTGCTGCTCTTCCCACCTGTGATCGGTGGTTTGGGTGGCGGAGGCGGTGGTACAGGGGGCGGTGCAGCGGTCTTGAACAGCCCCAGTGTGCGAAGTGCTTCCATCTGGCCTTGTTTGTAGAACTGCATCAGTTGCTCCTAGTAAGGCACGCGCGGTGCGGCTACTGTTTGTGCATGGCCGAGATGCCATGCAGGCAGATCGGCGCGGGTGACAGAGGTTACGGGATTGCTCGCAGACATGGAGGACAATACGGTAGGTCCGCGCAGACTCGCCGTTCCTGAATCAGTGCCGTACACTTTTCCCTGTTCACCGAGTACACGCTCGTAGTGCTGCTTGGCCTGCGACTTGGCGGCTTGTTCGGCTGCGTTGAGCCCTGGTTCCAGGTGCATTTCGGTCATGAGTTCGGGGGTGCCGGGGCGCGTCAGCGCTTGGCGAAGGCGACGCGCGCCCGTGACTTGCGGAACCTCAGCGCGGCCAGAGAACTCGGTCAAGCGTTGCATGAAACTCTTGGCCGCAGGAGTCAGCTCTTTCATGATCGCGGTCGCGGCTTCTTTGCTGAGACCCAGCGAAGCGAACGCGTACCCCTGTCCCTGTGTGTAGAAGATCGTCATGTTCTACATCTTGAGTGGCGGCATTTTGCCGCTGAGCTGACGTTGAGGAATGCGGAACGGGTTGCGAAACATTCGACTGAGCAACTTGTTCATGTCGAATTTCGGCATCTTCAGTTTGAAGAGTCGTTTGATCTTCCGGTGAATCTCCATGAAGGGGTTTTTGCGCGCCTTGACGAGGAGCGGCAGCACTTTGGCTTCCTTCACGTAGTGAAGGAGACCTAGGTCTGCGAGCGCTTGCTCACGTCCTGCGTCATAGAACGGCATCAGTGTGCTCGTTTGAGCGCGTTGATGAGCGCATTGCGAATCGTTGGAGCCCCCGCGACGGCGAGTCCTGTACCCGCGCCCATGAGCCCACCCCACGCTGACTGTTCCCCAGGATGCTCTGCACCCATGATGAGTCCGGTACCGAGACCTCCAAGTGCGCCCATGCCTGCTTGAACCGGCATACGTGTCAGGTATTCACCTGCGGGCCCCTCGAGCGTCTTGAGTACACGCGCTTGCATGGCCGGTGGAAGACCCAGCGCAGCGAATGCGGTGCGTTGACCAAGCTTGAACATCATCAGAGTCCTAGACGACCTCGAAGGTCATCCACAGGAGACTTCTTTTCAGTGGTCAAGCCAGCAGCGCCTCCACCTGCGAGTCCTCCGAGTGCACCAGAGGCGTATGCAGGGTTGCTCAGAACTTTCATGCGTGGGTTGGCCACGTTTTGTGCAGCTTGACGGCCAATCGCAACTTCTGCGGCACGGTCGGCGGGAGCGCCGGTGATGCGTTGTACTTCACCCAGATTTTGCCCGATCTGCCGTTCTATCGTCTGATTGGCGCGAGAGATGTAGTTCGGGTTGGCGCGTTGGAAAGCCTTTGCTTTGAGACCGCTGTGGGCTCCACCGACGAGGCCACCCGTGAGCGCACCGCCGGCCATCCCTCGAAGGAATCCCGACCCACCTTCACCTTCGGGTGCCGCAGCGAGGCCGCCCACACCACCCGTTACTGCGCCGGTGATAGCACCTTTGGCAGCGCCACGTCCCATGGTGCCTACGAGCTGGCGTCCTGCGGTGAGGAGATCGGCATGTTTGATCAGTCCGAGCGCCTCGCACGCGACCTTGACACCTCTTGCGTAAAACGAAGACATCGTTATCTCCTCATGATGACGTGTTTGAGCGCGCTAGGTACTCCACGCATCTTGCTCATTGCAGCTGCGAACCCTGGTCGCGTTGCTTCCAGATGATGGACAACATCGGGAAGTTGACTCGCTGCGAGGATGGGTATATCCGCTAGTCCACTGAGGACGGCTGTGCGGGGTCGATCTTCGGGACGTGGAGCGATGAGCCAACCGATGCCTGCACCTGTACCGACACCGACGGCCATACGCTTGAGCATCTGTGCCGCACCGGGGCTGAGTGCGGTTTTGACCGAACTTTCCTTCTTGCGTGCAAGAAGGCCCGCGCCCGCGCCAGTGAGCCCTGCGATACCTGCGGCTTCACCGAAAATGCGCTTGAACTGTTCCGCACGGTCCGGGTTCAACTTTTCGATGACTTTTCCAGCCATCGGCGAATGCACAGAGACACGTGCGGGAATTCTTGAAAGACCACCGCGAATGGCACCGTGTGTTCCCGCTGCGAGTCCTCCGACGGTGCCTCCGAGAAGAGCGCCACGCAAGAATCCTTTGCCGCGTTGTCCTTCATCGCTGGTTGCAGCGCCAGTGACGCCCCCAGTGAGAGCCCCAAGAGGTGCAAGGAACGGTGCTGTGCCCAAAAAGTGCGCTGCCGCAGCAGGATTCTTTTTGGTGATGGCCATGATCGCTCGCCGGATAGGACCCGGTGTCGCGGTCTTTTCGAGACCGAGCACGGTCAAGGCACAGCGTTGTCCTTGCTCGTACATCACGCGAACGCCATTCCCTTCAGTGTGGCGGGTACGGTTCCCGTGGAGACTTTGAGCGCTGTGATGACACCATCACCGAAGATGAGCACGAAGCCGGTGCCCGCTTTGATGGTGAGGGCATCGGTGCTCGCGTTGAGCTTCACCGTGATGTCATTGGTGAGCGCTTGGAGCAGCAAGAACTTTGCACTCGCCATGGGAAGCGCGACGACTTCGTCGGTGACCACACCCGAGTAGACCTTCTCGATGTGTAGCGCCGAGGCGTACACGAGCGAGGCGGCGAGATTGATCTTTGCCGCTTGCTTGCCGTCTTCGAGAGGCCACTGAATCTCGCCAGTGAAAGAAAGTGTGCGTGCCATCGAGGTCTCCTACTCCGCGGCGGTTTGGTAGCCGAGGCGCTCCAGTGCATCGCCAAGGTCTTCATCAGTGGTGGCGCGTCGTCCCTTGTACGCACCGTATGCACCCCCACCGAGCGTGCCTGCGAGTCCACCGAGACCAAGGCCAAGTGCGCCACCGGTCTCTGCACGGCTTCCACCGTGGTGCAGACGGCTGAAGAAGCCACGCTCACCCTTGATGGCATCGATGAGCTTGCCGATGCCTGCACCGGTTAGGCCACCGAGCGCGGCGCCACCGAGTCCACCGCCGATCTGTCCGAGAAGTGCACCACCGCCTGCGCCTGCGCCGCCTGCGAAGCCTTGACCTTCGGGAGAGGAAAGACCCCCGACGAGAGCTGCGGGGATGGGCCCGAGTGCGCCTGCGATGGGCGTGGCGATGTCAGCGCCTGCGGCGTGTTTGGCGCTGCCTTGTTTTGGCACATCCTCGAGAGCCATCTGTCGGCCCTTGTGTGCACCGTATGCACCACCACCCAGCGTACCGATGCCACCACCGAGGAGCGTACCCAGGAGCAGCGCTTTCTCGGGATCGACGTCAGCACCGAGTGCTTTGGCAAGTCGTCCGATTCCGTAGCCTGCGCCCGCGCCAAGACCTGCTCCACCGATTAGACCGCCCCAACCACCTGCGAGACTTCCAATGCCTGCGGCAGTGCCCGCTTCTGCGCGGTGACCTTTGGGTGCAGTGAGTCCACCCACTACGCCTGCACCCAAGGGCGTGACAGAACCAAGGAGCGGTGTGAGGATTTCGCCCTTCGCCATCTTCATGAAGTCCGCGTGTGCCGTGCGAGCGCCCATGTCGTAGGCCGTCTTGAGTTGGGGGTGCATGCGACTCTTTCCTTTCACGAAACGTTTGCGAGCCGTGCGATAGCGTTCGCTGGTGCAATGCTCGGTGCATCAAAGAACGCGTAGGGCACGACGCGGGGTCCGTCAATGTGGTTGAGTGCGGTAAGCACGTCATCTTGGAGATGGTCTGCGACGCGCATCAGGGATCGTTTATCCCACGTACCGAAACGTTGGGTATTGCTCATGCGTGTGCGTACCCACGCCATGGACCCCATCGCAGATGCGAATTCAGTTCCGCTCGCCGCAGCCGCATTGAAGAGGTTCGTGGTGTTGGTCAAACCGAGAATCCAGACGAGGCGCACAGCGCACCAGAAGTCCCACGAAGGTGAAGTCCACCATGAAGAAAACGCGGTCTTGATTTGCTGTGCGTGCTGATTCGTGATGAGCGTCCACACGTAGATGTTGGTCGTAGGATCTTTGAGTGCTGTTTCGTTGTACTTGACACGTGTCGCGTCACGAAGAGGTACTTGCATCAAACCGACAGGTCGGCGACGCAGATCGCGAGTACGGGGGTCAATGTCTCCATTCGACTCGGCGACCATGTGCACGATGGCCAGTCCCATCGGAATGGGTCCACGGAAGCGATTGATCACTTCCCGCCACTTGGCCTCGAGCAGGCGCAGACGCGCCAATGTTACCTGGTAAAACGTCATTTGCTGCGCGCGATTTGTCCCAGCGTGCGGATGATGCTGACGCTGCTCGTTTTCACTGCTTCTTCGACGCCTGGAACGTATCCGTGCCCAACAGTTTCGCCGGGGTGCAACAGCGATTCGTAGCGTTTGCCTTTTCGTCCCAGCATGTCGAGTTCCCAACTTCCTGCGGGAGCTACGAATGGTTTGGGACCAGCACCACGTAGTGCTTGGCCTATGCGTCGGCCAGCACCTCGAAGCAGCATCGCACCGGTAAGGCCGCCAGCAACCAGTCCAGCTGGCAGCAACCAGTTCGAAGACTGGGATGTGGGTTCCGTAGGCGTGACGCCTGGCAGATACCCGAGTTGCCCGAGGTCCGGGTTGTCGAGGGCCTGTTCGTAGCCCCCGTAATCGTATTGCGACGGCATCTGTGCGGTCTTGGTCATCCCGAATTTCCTGCTGCAATTATAGGCGATTACCCTACGGATCGAAAGGCACGTTGGCTGTGCTATTCGAGGCGTCGACAGGGTTCATCTGATCGTCGAAGGTCTTCTTGCTGACGGTGCTTTCAGGGGGTGTCCCTGGTTTCATGTCGTCGCCAAAGACAGTGTCTTCCAGAGAACTCAACAGGTTGTCGATGCTGTCGAGAGCGTCTTCGAAGGGTGTATTCCCTGAGCCCGCACCGAAGATGAGTTCGAGTAGTGCTTTGGTGGATGCGAACTCTGCGGGGTTGGGTGCACCGAGCAGTAGCACGATGCCAGCGGTAAAGCCCGTACGGAAGAAGGGTGGTGCGGTGTCGTCGCTGGTGTCCGTGAGGCGAGTAGTCAGTGTGCGCAGAAAGGTGTCTACGCCACCGCTCGCTTCATCGATGGATGTCACATAAATACCCGCGGCAGGCAACGATAGAAGCGTGGAGAGCTTCGCGACTTTTGCATTGATCTCGTCTGCGAAATCTTGATAGCGCGTGAGTTCAGCGGTGAGAAATTTGATGTAGCTCTGGAGAGCTGCGTTGGCACCCAACGTGAAATCACCGAGGGAAGCAATACGCGCTTGTAACATGGCCATGAAGAACTTCAGATCAGGAATGAGATCGAGCACACTGGGGTGAGAAATCCAGTCGGGCTTCACGCCCCCGCGCGTCGAAGGTAACGTGGTTTCTATCCGTGCACTGACAACGTTGCTGATCTGCGTGTACTTTTGAAGCGTGTACTCCGGTTCCTTTTTGCCTTGTGGGTCTTCTGCAAGCGAATACCGAAACGCGACGGTGTAGTAGTACGTGGTGTCTTTGACCAGTGAAGCGTCGTCGTCGATATACGCGTTGATCACACCGTTGAAGCGAAACTGTTTGATGAGTACGGTCTTCTTATCCGCAGATGTGAGGGCGTTGCTGACTTCCGTTTGTTCACGGGTCAACTCGGCGGGTTGAGAGCCCCCAAAGATTGCCGTCCAGTCTTTCGCATTCATGATCTCGTCATTCGTAGATCGAATGACCGCAACTTCTTCAAGACGAATGCGTGCACCGTCAAATTCAGCAAGGACTTGCAGCGTCGGTGGATTGCCCCACTTCAACTGCATCCCTACACGTACCGAGTTTGGTGCTGCGATGGGTGTTACGCTCAAATCTTGTGGTGTTTTGGTGATGGTGTTGGGGATGAGTGGATTGCCCTTCAGAGCGGTTCCGAGCAGGCCTTGGATGGCACGCAAGAGGTCGTAGACACCCACGACCGATTGGGCACCACAGAGAATGACTGTGGCGTGTATAGCTTCGGTTTCACCATACCTGGGTGCGTTGGGATCATCGGGATCGTAGGTTGCTTCGATGACTGTACGTCCGAAACCTTCGTTGCCTTGGTCGTAGTGCCCTACACGTTCGAGCGCCTGTTGAAGCGCGGTCTTGGTTTCGTCACTGATCGTTTCATCGATGACCCATGAGTCTTCTTCATGAGGCATCGTGAGAGGATCCGCCATGTTGTCAGGCAACCGTTTGCGCAACGGCACCACGAGCATATGCAGCCGGGCATCGACCTTGATGTACTTGTTGAGCAGTTCTTCGAGAATGGCCAAGGCAGCCTTGATCGCGAGCGCTTGAGGGTTCAACAGGTCGATGGCAAGCGCAGAAATGATCTGAAGGATGCTTTTTTGAATGCTGATGAGTGTGGCGATGGTGCTCGTGACAGTAGCGATCCCCGACGCAACTTGTTTGAGGGGTTCCAGGGGGGCTTTGATCGAAAGGTTTGTCCAGTTGCCCATCAGAGGTCCTTCAGCGCCTTACGCGCTTCGCTGAATACGCTTTTCATTTGTTCAAGTTGGGCTTTTCCGTCGGGGTGTTTTTGCAGTGCGGGTACATGGATTTGTACCATGCGTTCCAAACCCGCGAGACGTTGCGCTACAACGAGTCGTTGGGCTCGCAATACGAGCTTGGAAAGGCGTTCAACGAGTCGATGTGCCCCCTCGAGTGGCTGCCATTGTCCCATGGCCCAGTCTACCTTAAAAAAAGGGCGTTCGTCCTGGTATAAGAATATGTTCCCCTAGAGCCATAGTTCCAAGAAACGTCTTGTGGCGTGACTTGGAGGCTACGCGAGCCAGCGCGTGGGAGCAAACCTGGTAGTGGCCTCTTCCACGCAAGGAGGATACCCAATGCTGTTCAAGAAGAAGCCGCCGCGCTATGCCGGTCTCCGCGCTGCCGCGGGGACGGTGGCAGTTGGGGCGCTTCTCGAGGTGGGTGCGCTGTTCGTGCGCGCCGTCTCGGAGGCGTACCACAACTGGTCGGAGCGGAAGGCGCTCGAGCGCGCCAGCCGCAAGGCCGCCACCGCGCAGCCGCAGTACCGCGCCAACGTGTAGTTCCACGGCGCAGTCCCCGCCCGTTCTGGGCAAAGCAGTACAACTCCAAACTAAAAGCCCGGGGGTTCTCCCTGTGCTTTTACGTGAAAGGAGGTTCGTGATGCGTTGGGGGTACGTATTGGGGGCGCTTGGACTCGCTGTCGGTGCAGCCATCTTGAGTGCATTGGCACAAGGCGAGGAAGAGCGCCGAGAAGAACGTAAGGTCCGACGGCAGAAGCGTTGGGAAGAAAAACGATCCGCTGTTGTACTTGCGGAGAAGCGTGCGTATGACGCGCAGATGCGTGTGTACGACGAGGGCCAGAAAGAACAGGCTCTCATCGAGAAGTACGCGTCGGCGAGGTCGTACTGGCAGGCGGCAGTGGGTGATGGGAAGTATTACAACTTCACTCCTGTCGGCACACCGGCGGATGACGTCATTGCCGCAGAAGTACTCGAAGTCCTCGACAAAGGTTTGCGTGTTGAGGATGAGAACGGTGTGCGACACTTCATCTCCTTCGAGGGCACGAAGATGGCCCTGGAAGAAGTGGAAGAGTCCGAAGAAGAAGGTCCTCCCGCCCCACCAGTTCCCTGACGCTTCGGCGTCGGCTTCGTCAGTCCTTGACGAAGCCTTTCCCTTTAGGGTCAGATAGACCCATTAACCAGGAGTCGTGTTGGACGACATCGATATTCGACCAGTGATGGTCGATCAACTTACGCAGTTCGCGTCCCAGGATCTCGCAGCACGTTTAACGCGCATCGAGACCCTTCTTCAGACCTATCTTCTGCGTCGTGCAGACGCAGATGAGAATCTTCGACGTCTCAACGAACTCTGTTCGTTCCTCGAAGCCGAGAAGGCAAAGGTGGAGCTTGCCCAGCGGCTTCAGACCGGCGATGTTGTACGGGTCGTGTGCCCGGACTGTCGGGGTAGCGGGCTCAAACCGACGGATGTCACGAGTGGCCGCATACAGACAGGTTCAGCATTCGAATCAGTACGCGCACCGGTACAGCCCGAGAATGATCCACGGCTCCAATGCGGGAAGTGTGAGGGTAAAAAGTGGATCATCATGGAGCGTTATCGAGGATAACACCCTCATGCTCCCGCATATATTACCCGGTAAAGTGAGGGGCGGTGTGCCCGGGGACGAGCCCCGCCTTATTTAGCCAAGACAACCTCTTTTTCTGGTATCAGAAAATAGGAGGTATTTCTATGTTCAAGGTTCTACTACAACAGTTAGGCCTTGAGTACTGTGGACGCATCAAAGGTATCCCCACCTTTGTTGCTAAAACACCGAAAGCTCGTCGTGTTCTTTTCGGGGATGGTACGCTCGCATTTGTGCTGAATCACGCTATTTTCTACCGATCTACGTATGTCATGAAAAATCGAAAGGTGCGGGCGCACGAGCGAGAGCACATCGAACAACGTCGGATATGTGGTCCGATTCTGTTCGAATTGCTCTACCTGATGATGCATTGTTTGAAGGGTTATGACGAGAATCCCTTCGAGAAGGCCGCTTGCGATGCAGAGATTTAGTCTTGCTTAATCAGACGTTCGATACCCTTTGCTCCCAGATAGGTGGCTGCGCCACCAGCGAGAGCAAGGGGTATCGTACGTCTGGTAATGTTACGGAACTTTTTTAAGTCCGCAGGTTCTTTCGCGCCGAGATATTCTACAAACTGTTTGAAGGGACGGAAGGCATTGTAACCTTCTCGTTTTGCAGTTTGCAGAGCAGGTGTACTCAGCGTTTTTCCTTGTTGTGTAGCTTGTTGTTGTGCACGTCGTATCGCCAGACGCTGGCTGATTGTACGTCCTAGAGCTGGTGCTGCAATAGCGCCTATGGGCACTGCTGCAAGAGCCGGATCTTCCGAAATGCCATAGGCAGCAGCACCGAGGCCAAGACCTAGTCCTGCACGTGCACCTAGACCCAGCAGTTTAGTTGTTCGTGGAGAAAAACGTGGTTTGGATGCGACACGTGCTGCAATTGCTTCGTAGGGTGATCCCTCACGCAGGTAATCAGCCGTGAGCACATGTTTGGCGGGTTTGCCTTTGACAACATCCGTGCCTGTCACGAGTTTTTGTGATTGTGCGGGAAGTGTAGAGCAAACATTGCCACTACACACGGGTTGACCAAGATTCTCCAGACCTGGAATCTTTGGGACGAAGATATCGCGAAGGAGTGCTTCAACACCTCGACGAGGCGCATAGGGAGTTTTAGCACGTTCCAGTAAGGTCTGTTGTAACTCTCGTATTTGTTCGGGTGACATTCCTTCACGAGGACGAAGGAGTACTACGTCACGATAGCCCTCACGAATGAGACCGCCACGCAATTCTTCCAGTTTGCGTTTGAGTCCTGTCGTGGTCATCCGTTGGTATTCCGGCTCAGCTAATTCTCCCGCTGTTACGGCTGTTGCAGCATTTCCCCGACGAGCTACAACGGGAAAGGAGTGATAGAACTCTGTACCGGTGACAGGTGATTGAAAGAGTTTCCAACCGGACCAACGAGGTTCTGTGGTGGCGATGACATCTCCCGGACGTGCCATTTGAGAGATGTCTCTTAGATTTCTGCGGGGGATTGTTTCGTTGGTGAAAGGATCTTGCGTGATCGCTTTTTGTCCGATAAGCCCTGCAAAGGGAGAGACGGCTGCTGCACCTACACCTACGTTGCGTAGTGTGTGGTCTTCTTCGGGGGCAAGACCCAGTGTTTTAAGGGTCTGGGATACACCCAGTTTGTAGAAGACACCGGGCATGTCCCTCACGCTGAATTACGCGACGACAGGCACCGCCAGCCGGGTGATGTGCGGTCCATTGCGGTACTCGAGCGGCACGATACGGCTGGCCGCCGAGATCCCGGTCGGGATGTCGAAGGTGAGCTGCGTGTTGGTGACTTCGCTCAGCACACACGCGGTGCCATCGAGGACCAGGCTGACGCCGGGGCCAACGCCGCCTGCGAGCTTCACAGCCGGAACCGCCGCGGTGAAGCTGCCTGCGGTGACCACGGTGGCCTGGACCAGAAGCTTGGCGCTCGGATCGGCGTTGATGACACCGATGATGTTGGCGGCGGTATCACCACCAGCCAGCGGCGTCACGGTGATGGCGCTGCCCACGACGGCGACGACAGTTGCACCACCTGCGGGAGTCGCGATGGCGAGAGTGATGTCGTTGCCCGGTGCGCCTGGCAGCGTGGCTGCGAGGCCGATCTTCGCGGTGCCAGCTGCGTTCTGAATCGAACCCGTGGCCGCGACCTGGTTGCCCAGCAGTCCGGTGCCGGTGGCGACAACGTTTGTGCCACCACCCCCAGTGCTGTAGCTGGCTGCACGAAGCTCGTTCAGCGCGGGCAGTCCTGCGAGACCTTCGGGCATCCCGCGACCATCGAGCGTGGCGTCGGTCAGTACGGTCCAACGTACTCCGATGACGACGGTGGTGCCGAGGGAATCCATGACCGGTGTCTCGTAGGCTTTGAGCTGTGGCTCGATGCGCTCGAGGAGGTCACGTGAGATGTTCTTGGTTGCGGTGACACCAGAAGCCACATCCATCACGAAGTCGGTATACCCTTGCGGGTCTTTGATGGTGATGCTGGCCTGACCGATGTTCTGCACTTGAAGCTTCAACATTGCATCCTCCACAGAAGTGGGAGTCCTTGATTTCCAGACGAATTATAGGGTAGGTGACTGGTTCTCACAAGGCCGTTGACGAGCCTTGCGCGGGCATTGCAAAATGGGTGTACCTGGGACGACTGGGACCAGGGGCGGTTCAAAGACCACGAAGACAGCCTGCGGCGAACCTTCGGGATCAAGGCACGTTGTCACCCAGCCCCGGAGGACACGGGTGAGACGCGTAGCGACTCATGCGTGTTCGACACTGGTTCCAATGCGTGGTCTGGGGACGCGGAACCGGGTCAATGCCCACGAGGCAGGCCTTTGGCCAGGAAAAGCCCTCCAGTCCGGGGGGCTTTTCACTATCTAGGCTGTGAAGCTCTTCGTCGACAACGTGGATGGAATCACACCTGCGAGCGCCGAGTTTGCGGCGAGCTGCGTGGTGAGACACGCCATCACCGCAGTGACCCAGGCGAACATCGCATTTGCCATGATCGGACTGACCATCCAGAAGACCATGCCGAGAGGGGGTGCGAGAACTCCAAGAAGTGCAGCAGTAGCCGCGATGGCTGCGGACAAGCCTCCGATGTTTGTGCCGGTGTATGCCCCAAAAGCAGTGGCATACAGCGTACCTTTGACCAGGGGATTGGCCATGCTCGCCGCCACAGGTCCCAGGTTCACAGTGGTGCCGTCGACGTTCGCTACACCTAGACTCGTTTTGAGCGTGGCAATGCCTGCCGTTGTTTCGAGGGTCGCATTACCGAGTAATGTCGAGTAGAGCAGGTTGCCTTTGGTGGTGACTTTGTTTTCGATGTCACCCATGAAGGTGCTCAATTTGAAACCAGCGAGCGCTGCGGGATTGGCTCCAGAGAGCGGGTTGCCGATGTCGATCTTCCAACCGGCGTTGAGTGTTGTTTCGCGTGCGAGGTCACCTGGCTTCATGAGGGCGACGTTGCCCCCTACGACCTTCTCTTCATGTTTGCCCCCGATGGTCTCCGTGAGGTGACGCTGGATGCTGGTGGTTCGGTCGTTACCAACGTTGAGCGTGTCGCTCATGGCGACAACGGTTTCACGCGTACCATCCACACGTTCAGTTTGGGTACCGCGTACCGTGAGGTTTTCATCTCCTTTGGTATCTTGAAGACGATTCCCGATGGTGACTTCGCGACGGTCGGCTCCGCAATTCTCTTCGATCCCTTGTGCAGCGTAGACAGTGAGTTTTCCCTCGTTGTTGACGTGGAATTTGAAGTTCGTGCTTCCATCGGCTTGGGTCAACTCGAAGCGAAAGATGTCGCCCTCTGCGCCCAGGTCCATGCGTATGGTCCAGTTCTCCTGATCCGCGCCTGCTTCGGTGAGTTGGTCTGCGCCACCACGGAAGGACCATGTGATGCGTCCACCGTCATTCTTCACTTCGGATACACCCATATCCGTGACGTGACGGAAGTTACGCGAGATCACTTCAATGAGGTCATTGATCAGGTGGGTACGGATTTGCGCCAAGGATGATGATTTCATCACGTTGACGCCACCGCCGAGAACAGCGAGTAGGTTTCCTTCTTCCCCAATTTGTGCCCAATCGTTGGCACCCATGTCGCGAGGGGTGTTCTTGGTGCGATAGTTGGCACCACTTTCACGTTGTTCCGTCGGGTCGTTGCCGCCTGTGTTGCTTTCTCCGCTGATGCTTAGACGGTTTTCGTTATCTTCGCGTCCACTGGTAAAGGGAAGTACTCCGACGATGATGGTGGGGCCATACTCATCGGAAAGTGCGACCACGGTTCCGATGGGTAACATTTGTTTGTCACCCGGGTTCTGCGTCATGCGTCCGATGTCTTTACGGATGGCAACACCATCCCCGATGGCAACTTCTATGTCGTAGGTGTGCGTGTCGGGATTGCGATCGGCGATGACGCCTGTGTAGCCCTGACCACGCGCTTTCATTGCGCCCTGGCCAGAGGCATCTTCACGTAGCGCTTTCCCTTTTTTTAGGGTTTGCGCGTCATGAGGAATGCTGACGGTGCGTTCGAAGAAAGGACGAAAAGGATTACCGCTGATGGGGGTGTCAGACATTCCGTTCTCCTGTTAGGAGAATAGATGTCTGCGAGGATCAAAACAAGCTTAGGTGCTCTTCTTGGTGGGGAATGCACCGCCTTGCACACCGTCTTGTTTCTGTGCATCCGCAGTGACTTCATCGACGAAGCCCATGACGGTGTCAAGCGTGGCGAGATCGCTGGTTGTCAGACCGTACTTCACGACGTAGTTCTCGAAGAACGGCAGAAGCCGATCGAAGACCACGTTGACCTGTTCCATGATCATGTTCTGGCCAGCGTTGAAACCGATGGCGTACGACGTGATCATGCACAGCTCTGCGTAGAATCCACCGATGTGCTGGTGAATCTTGTCGCGGAAGAGTGACCCGAGCCCGAAGGGGATGAGGTACAGCTCGGAGTCGAGGTTGATGTAGTACTGGTCTTCCTTCTTGTTCGCCGGTCGGTCGTCGAACTTGGCGACATCCAACCCGCTCGCGCGCACGTTGTGGTAGAGCACGCGGAGAAGGTTTCGACCGTTGACGAACAGCCGCCCTAGCGTGCACTGACCTTGTGCCTTGCCCGACACGAAGAACGTGCGCCCCGAGCCGATGGCCATCACCGGTTGGGTGGGCTTCTGCTGGGTGAACTGCACGCTCTGGAGGTGGCCGAGCGCGAGCATCTTGTCTTCGACGGACTTGGCGCCCTTGTCGTAGTCGGGGGAGCGCGCCGAGCCGGCGAGCACCAGCGTGTCATCCGGATGCGCTGCGGTGTACGCGGCGTTGTCCATGACGCGTTCGACGTAGTGGTCCTGAAACTTCCAGGTGCCCAGGCCGCGGGTGATTCCGATCATCGGCATGACGTTGCTCCTCTAGTACGGACCTTGTCCTGTGAGCGCTTTGCCTCCAGCATACATCAAGTTGGGGGCGTAGGGCACACCAGGTGGACGCTGTTGTTGCTGTTGTTGCGTTTCGAACGTGGGCGCTGCCATGGACAAGCCCATTGCACCCGCGAAGGGAACACCCGCCGTAAGCGCTTTGGCGCCCATGGTACGGAAACCCTGACCCATGCCTCCCTGACGGAACGACTCCCACATGCCGGGCTTAGCGGCACTCTCGATGGCTCCCATGCGTGCAGCACCCAGGCCGCGCTGCATGCCCATTCGCGTCAGATTTCCGCCTGCACGCCAACCGAGACCACCCAGAGCACCACCAGCGAAGCCACGAGCGAAGGCTTGGCCGCGTTCTCCAGGTTCAGCGGTGGCTGCGTTGAGCCCGCCTGTGAGCAAGCCGAAGCCAGCCATTTCGCGACCAGCGCCGGCACCCACGCGCCCGAGCCAGTTGGCAGCACCCGGTGAGGCTTGTCCTACTGCACCCAGGGCCTTTTGACCCATCCACTCGAAGGGCTTGGCTGCCCAACCCACGGCTTTGCCGCCGGTGGCACCCCAGAGCTTGGAGCCCAGGGAGCCCAGGGCACCCCAGATGGCAGCTTCTTTGCTCATGCCCAAGTCCTGCATGGCCTGCGACATACCTGCCTCGCGGCAGGTATGTCTCAGCTCACCCAGATCTTGGTCAATCGCGAAGTGACTCACAAGGGTCCTCGGTTACACGCTGATCAGATGCAGTCCGATGCGGTTGAGCGGTTTCGGCATGTCGAGCGTCATGTAGGCCTCGACACGGTCCTCCGCGGCGCTGCTCGGTCCGAGCGACGTGATGGATGCGTCGTTGATGGGCGAACCGATCTTGGCGTACTTGCGGAGCTTCAGCAGGTCGATGCCGGTGATCATGGCCTGCTTGAGGAAGCTGATGGTCTCGTCGTTGATGTTGTAGACCCCGAGGAAGTCTTCGAGGATGTCCTGGAAGAACAGTGCGATGAAGTCGAAGTTCTTGACCAGGGAGTACTCGCCGGTCTCCAGCGTGTCGGTATCGGTCGTGAGCTGATGGACGCACGCCGGCAACGCATTGGGAGATTCCTGCCCGAAGACGAACCAACCACCGTCGGAAATCTCGGTGATCTGGGTGTCGCTGAAGTAGCCCGTCGAGTGGTAGATACGGTCCACGCCTGCGATGCCCAGGTTGGTGAAGCCCTGATGCGAAGGCAGGCCTGCCGTCATACCGCCCACGGCTGCGCCGAGGTAGTAGCCGGGCTGTGCATCAGCGAGTTCAGGCGTGTCTGCGATGGCGCGCGGTTTGGACCCATCGGTGAGGCCTGCGACCATGACGGAGTCAGGCCACACGAGGATCACACGGCGGCTGTTGAAGCTCTGCGAGATGATGACCAGCTCGTCCACCTGATCGTTCTTGGTGAGCGTGCGCTGGATGCGGAACTTCAGGGTGCTGTCCCCGTCTTCCAGGTTGGTGGCGATGACGTCTGTGTTGCTGTCGAGGATGACGTCGTTCTCGTTCGGAATGTACGCCACCGTGGAAGAGTACGGAGCATTGGTGGTGTAGTCGGTTCCCGAGATCGGATTGGGAACCTGGAGAAGGTCCGTGGCCTTCACACCATCTGTGATGAATGTGGAGGTGGCGTTGATGATCTTGCGGAAGGGACGACGTGTCGTGGCTTGGCGAGCCACCGTGACTGCCGTGACGGGCGCCACGAGAGAACCGGCGACTCCAGTGCCGTCGCTGATGACGCCAGTGGGTGCGATGGTCCACTCTGCCGGCGGGCCTGCCAACGCCAGTGCGGTGATCAGCCAGTCCTTGATGTCTGCGGGAACCGACGATGCGGTGATACGTACAACCTTTCCGACGTGTCCCGCTACGCCCGTCACGCCCACGCTGGCGACCTTGTTGGTCAGCGCGGTTGTCGTGCCCCCCGTGAACGAGGTGCTTGCGACGGGCGTTCCCGTTCCGCGCATGATGTAGTACTGCACGTTGCCTTGCAGTTTCCCTTGCTCGTTGGGTGCGACTGGAGCGGGGAAGGGCGTCGTGACGCGCAGACGTTTTTCGTCGTAGACCTCTGCGACGGTGTAGTTGCCGACGCGCGAGGTGCCTGCGGTGTCGCTGATGATGGTGAGTACGTCACCTGCGCGCACACCTGCCGTCACGAAGGTTGCGAGGATGTCCACGAAGACATTGATGGCGTCTGCGGAGACAATCGGTGTGCCTGCGACAGCGCCATCGATGCAGTGGTGAGCGCCTGCCGTGTACGGGCCACTGACCGTTTTGGCCGTCGGCAACGCTTGTGCACCAATGACCACGCGGAACTTCTGCGGGATACCGTTGGTCTCGGCGTAGACGACGTCAGCCAGCCCTTCGACCTGTGTCTTGTAGGCCGCGATGATGTTCTTGTCGACGGTGACCGGGACGATGGCGTAGATGTCCTTGCGTCCTTCGATCACTTCCATGCACTCGGTGTGGCCGGTGAGTGCGTCGGCTTTGACTCCGAAGAATTGAACTTCGGTGGTTGTGTTCTGAAGCGAGACGAAGCACATGCCCGCGAGAGGGTTGCGAGCATCGATCTTGCCGATCTTGGTGGTGATGTCCGTCTCCGAGGAGACGGTGTCCACATCGCGCAGGTCTTGGCGCAACGAACGGTACTCGATGTAGACCTTGGCGTAGTTGACTGGACGAGGTGTGGTTTCACCCGTCAGGATGGTGGTCACACCGCCTTCGATCTTGATCTCGTTGCCGCTGATGACCACGAAGGAGTCATCGACGACCACATCGCTCACTTCACGCTCGAGGCGGAAGAGCAGTGTGGTGTTGGTGGTCGTGAAGTTCGTGGTGGTGCGAAGCACAGTGGCGCTGTCCACGGCGAGCACGCGCTTCACGAGGTTGGTGCCGCCACCCGCAGGGTCAGCGATGATGAGGTAGTCACCTGCTTTGACGCCCGTCGCAAGGAAGTCGATGGGTGTAGCACCGGTGGCTGTGACGAGGTTCTTGTTGGCGTCGACGCTGGCACCCGTGGAGACGTCTCCGGTGTCCGCGTCTTGGGCGATCAACACCCGACACTCGTCGAAGTAGACGGTGACACTTTCGCTGTCGAGGAGTGCACCGGTCTTGTTGCTGGGCGGTTCAGCCACCGTGATGGCGTCGGTGAATGCGACGGGTGGCGTGTAGGGGTTGTTGGCGTTCTTGGTTCCGTAGCCGGAGCTGACCAGGAGATCACCCTTGTCGTCCAGGTAATCCTTGATCCAATACGCCGGTCCCACGAGGAGACAGTTCAGGTCGGGAGTCGTGGGCGTCACGGTGACCGACGCGTACTCCTGGTATACGAGAACAACTGGTCTTGCCATTTCGGTCTCCTGAAAGCCGTCGGCTTGAGATCTGTGACAGGGTTCCTGCGCTCTGTCCGACCGAATTATAGGGGACAGGTTTTGATTTCACAAGTTGACTTAATGGTTTAGCGCGGTGGAAGCTGATCACTGCTGCGGGTGGCGAGGTCGAGAAGATACTCATTCGGACTCATGCCACTTTCCCGGATGCGGAGGGCGATCTCCCGTAGCATGGGTGCCACTGGAACGACGGTCCAGCGGACGTTGTACTGCACTTGGAAGGACACGGGGGTGTTCCAGGATTCATCGTCGTCTTCGTAAGGCACGGTGCGTCCGAGCGTGGGCGTCAGCATATCGTGCAAGGCAAAGGTCGCCTGGATCACGTCCGAGGATGCGTACAGACTCCATTGGACGATGTCTCCGATGATGGCGCTTTCCCCTTTACGAGCAGCTACACAGTCGATGGAGATAGGTACCGTAGACAAGCACCACTGTGCCTCTTTACGGTCGCTCCAGCGATGTGCAACGCGGTCACCCAGGATGCTTTTGCCGTAGACGCTCTCATCCTTGTCGACGTAGATCGCGGGCTTTTTGCCGCGTTCAGGTACGTTGTCCTCGAAGGCAGATACGATGAGGATGTTGGTCTTGTTGGCGTCGGCGTACCACGGGTAGTCTGGGGGACCATTGCCCGGTGCGAAGCGGGCCCGTAGAAACGCCACGAAGATGCCGACGATGGCGAGAGGAGAACCATCGACGACAGCCGCATGCTGTCCGGGTGCTTTGACCGGCGGCGGCGTGAGAAGTTGATGGGTTCCCTGTTCACTCATAGCAGTGGTGGTGTTGCTCGAAGGTCAACAGGAATACGGTACTCCACTGACCCGTGTTCCATCAAGGATGCTGTGACTTGTTGGTGTACGGAGTGTCGACGCAGCTCTGTTTGCGTTTGACGACGTACGGTGTACCTGTTGTTCGTGCTCGTTTCGATGAGCAGGTCTTTGTCTTGGAGCAGAGGAACATCGAGTAGCGTGATGACATGCGGCGACGCCTCTTTCATGTTGCGAGGACTGCCGATGAACTCTGCTTCGACTTTCTTTGGCGTGTTGACACGTCCCCACACCACAACCGGGCTCCAGTATCCACCGATGAAAGACGTGCCGTAACAGGTGAGACACTGTTCTTTCGTTGTAGCCTGCGTCACGGGGTCGTAACAGTCGGGACAGCGATGTCCCCACCAGCGACGCTTGAGCAACACGAGGCGCACACCGTTGTGCCGTTTGAAGAGCACGGTCTCGTCGTACTGTAGTCGGCGTCGCAGGCCTGTCGGAATGGGGTCAAGCGCGGGTTCAAAGCCGTGTGGGTCACTGATGGCGCTGTTGGCGCATCCCGATGGTGGGATGACTGTGACGACATAGTAGATGTTGCGTGCAAGAGAGTGTGCGTGCGCTTTTCCGTCGTCAGGAAGATGCGGTTGATCGAGGAAGTCGTCGATGTAGTTGTAGTTGTTTTGTTCGCCTGCTACGAGCACTTCCCAGGGACCGTTGATGGAACCACTGCGTTTGATCGAGAACGTATACGAACCACTCTCCGTGGGATCAATGAGATCCCATTGGAGAAAGATGCGCCGGGGATAGAGAGGCGTCACCTTTGTGATGCGGATGCCCAGTGCCACCGTGTCTAGATCCCTGTGAAGTTGTCGTACTCGGGCAACAACTTCTGCATGTGCCGTTTGTCGTGGTCGTCCCAGAGCGATCCGATGTTGGAATGCGTGGGCATGTACTTGCTGTACGGCGATTCTTCTTCTTCGTTGGTCGCGGGGCTCTCTACTTCACGCATGCGCTGGTAGGTTTGGTCAGTGGGGGCGATGAGCGAAGAACCAAGCTTACGCAGTGCTTCGGCCCAGCCCAACTTGTAGAAGAAGCTAGTCGATGCGGCGGCCGACATAGCGGTACCCCGATCCGAAGGTTCCGTACGACCCTTCGATGTTGAACTGATTCTTCATGGCACGCGATAGTTCTTGCCATTCGGCTTGCAGCGTTTGGGCGAGCGCGAGGTACGCTTGATACTTTTCGTAGATGCCCGAAGGTGCGATGTCGCCGTCTTGAACCTGAACCTGGTTGCGCAGCTGATGGAAACTTTCGCTCATCATGAGGAAGCGCGCAGTCCCGATGAGCAATAGGTACTCGTTGGGAAAGTTCTCGGGAAGAAAGCTGCTTACGGGAGTCATCGCGTTGAACGCGCTCACTGCCATGCGCACCGCGAAGGTAAGCTCGTCAGGCGTGAATTGCACGTCGTCGAGAATGATGTTGCCTTGGCCACCCGGAAGATGCCCCAACGCATAGTCGCGTAGGAACATGCGGATCATGTCCGCAGTGACAACAAACGGCGTAGCTGGTGTGGCGACTACGGGCATTCTTTACTCCGTAAATCACACGCTGACGGCTTGTTCTGCACGGGTGTAGATGCGCGCCCACATGGCGGCAGTCCCTGCCGCGACGACGAGTTTGATCTTTTCGCCCTTCTGGAAGCGCCAGCGCAGACTGTTGTCGCTGTAGGCGATGTACCGTGAGGTGCCTGTGGCGATGGGGATCGTACCCGAGGTGGTGACGATGGAGAGCGTGTAGGCGAGAGACGTGCCCAGATCCGCGAGAACCTGTTCGAGGACCATGGGTTGTTTGTGTGCCATGACGAAGAGACCACCGTGTGTCCCTTCGAATGTGCTCTCGTCAGGTTTCCCCAAACGCCAGATACCGAGGTCATCGTCGTAGAATGGGACGAAGTCCTCGACGGCATCGGCGGGAGCAATCCCATCATAGGTGCTGCCCGCAGCAACGCGTTGTTCGATGATGGTGCTCAGAACATCGGGGTCAATCTGCGTTTGTTTGATGAGCATGGTTTTCCTCTACGGGATCACGACTTCGCGGGTGTCCGGTCCGAACGCACCGGGTTTGAAGAATTGCACGGTATAGGTGAAACCCGCTTCGACGGTGACAGGGTCTACCCAACCCCCATTAGCGTCTGTCGTAGTGACACCCACAGCTGCGGAGTAGTTTTCGAGATCGTAGTCCGTTTTCTTGTACACACGGACTTGCGCATCTGCGATAGGACGTCCATCAGGATCGTTGTATCGCAAATTATTCTCGGTACCGTAGTCTTCATCGAGCGCGACGGTGTTCGGAAATGGCGGCGGTGTCGTCGATTCAGAGGGCTGGAATGGGTTGCTATAGCCACTCTTGTTGTCGGCCGTATCACCTGATCGCAGTCGATACCAGTTGTCGAGCGTGCCCGTGGTGTCGACGATGAAGAACCGATTGGAACTGGGATCGTAGTTGGGTCCGAGAAGGTCGTGGGCAATGGTGATGAGGTCAGCCCAGGTGCCAGGGACACCTGCGTTATCCGGTGCCCGCTGGATATCATAATCCTTGATGTCCGGCTCGGTGTTGGGCAACCAGGTGATGGTGACACTCATGTCTTACGTCCCTGTGGGCAACGTGGCGTGGCCGGAGCTTCTGCGCCTGAAGTCTCACCGGCTTCGGGAGCACGCGGCACACGTGGCGGATCAATTGTAGGGTCATAACCCCTTGGACCACAAGGCACAACCGGGGTTGCCGGCCCGCGTGCCATCGTTTGAATCGGTACTTTGGGAGGCGTGTGGGCAGGATCCGAGGCTTGTGGGTCGCATGGCGGTACAGGAATAGGTCCGATGATGCCCTCACCGCCGCTGGGAGCGGTGATGGTTTTGTAGATGGGATAGAGCATCCCATCGGTGATGAGGGCGATCGTCACGGTTCTTTGACCGACCTCGCAGTGGCTGCACGCTCCGGGTGACCAGGTGTCGGTGTGGTCGTGAATGTATAGGTCGCAAACTCGCCTTGGCCACTTCCACCAGGTGTAGCTGCATTCGCGTCTGTCTTGGTGTAGAACAGACGAATGCGTCCCGTGAGCATCAGACCCTGCGTGTTGTAGGTCATGTTGTCGATGTAGTAGTTCTCTTTTTGAAGTGCTGCGACGCGCTGAACCAATTCACCGAACGAGCCCACTACGCGATGGTCCACTTGCATCGCGTTCCAAACTGCGTCTGCGATGACAGCGGGGAGTCCAACAGTCAGGTCGTAGATGTGTAGTTCGTAGCCCTGGGGAAGTCCCAACGCGTCGGTCCCCCCAATTTGAACTACATCAATGTCGTAGACGTCAGCGGTTCCTGGGTTGGTGATAGCTGCTGTGTTGAAACCTTTGGCGTGGATGGGTGGTGCATCTAGACGATAGATGCCGGGGCTGTACGCAGCAGAGACTTCACCAAGCGCTTGATGACGCGTGATGACCGTGGATGGCCACTTGAATGTGTTGTCACTCCAGTCGAAGTATTTGTCGTCCTGGTGTCGACGAATCTGAATAAAGATGTCTGTTTTACCCGGCAGCGGTTTGCTGTCCTCATCGAGGAGTTGAATCTCGATGGGTTCTTTGGCACCAGGAAGAATATACTTCGATCCACCTTGCACAGGTCACTCTCCGCGTGCTTTTACGACTGCCATCGCTGAGCCGACGACTGCGTAACCCTCCGCGGTGATTTTCTCACGACTGGTGTGCATTTGAACACCCGCATCGTCCATCCGTCGATGCAGGTTGGTCGTGATGATCTGTACCAGCGAAATCTTGGCCCGCATTCGCTTGGTGTGATTGGTTTTGGTCAACGCATCGACGATGTATTCCCGTGCTTCTTCAATCTCGGCAGGCAAGAGCACACGACGATCAATCATGCGTTGGAGGAGTGCTTCGCCTTTCAGCGTTTCGATGTTGTTCGCGTCCTCTAGCGTCAGCACGCCTGCGTCGATGAGAAGCTGTACCACGTCTGTCTCATCCTTGGTCATTACCCTCTCCTGTTGGAATCCGAAAACGCGGATTCGTGGCTTCACGTCGCCCTTCTTCTTTGGCCCGTGCTTTGTGCTCCTCGTCTATGAAAGCCTGTACCTTTAGCATAGCTTCACTGACGTGTTGTTGGCACGTGGTCATTCGGTTACCCGTCTGATCACCAATAAGCTTGATGGTTTCAGCGAGGTCTTCAAGGGCGGTGGTAAGCTTCGTTTTCGCTGCGGTATCTGTGACTTGATTTTGCAAGGTCTGGTCCATCAGCTTCTCGGTAATCTTGAGCTGACGGAAGAAAAGGTAGAACCCCACACCGGCCAGCAGACCCAGTACACCATTTTTCAAAAGTAGGTCGACAATGGGATCCATCAAGCTCTCCGAAATTTACGTCCAAGTTCGGCGAGCTGCTTCTGAACATTGACCAACAGCTCTTGCATCTCTTGGAGTTTGTGAAAGTAGTGCACGCTGTGACGGATAGCGAGTTTCAGTGTGCGCTCGTTCAAGTCGAGATGCGTGTTCAGGTAACAAGCAGCTCCTGCATCATCGGCAGCCCAAGCGATGTCTTCGTCTGGAAGTGTGGATAGGATGATGACTGGGGTAGCACAGCCTCCTGCGTTGGCACGTTGAAGTAGTTCAATGCCGGTCATATTGACGCCGGGAAGATGATAGTTCACGAGGACCACATCGTGTCGATTGCGTACCAGTGCACGAAGTGCTTCGGCGTAGTCTTCGGTGATGTCGATGTGGTAATGCTGGGTGGCGTCTGGACCCGTTGTGAGGGCCGCACGGATAGCGTCGATCTCGTCTTGCACGTCGCTGATGACGAGTACGTGGGTGGTTTCCATCTAACCGTCCGTAACGCTAAGTGTTTTTTAGCTTCGACGGTTAAGAAACCGACAGAAGCGCTCCCTCTACTCTAGACGTACACGTGCCCAAACGCAACGAGTCAAGACTTTACCGCGTAATAATTGGGTCACTTCGTTTGCTGAAGTTGATCCCAGCGTGCAGGCTTGCGCGGAGGCGGTGCAGGTGGGAGCGGTTTGTTCACTTTGACCGCTTTCAGGATCTTGGTAACCGCGGGACCAGGCAAAGCACCGCGTACATCGCGTTCTTTGATGATCCAGTTCTGGATGGTAGAGATTTCTTCGGCTTGAGTGCGTGTGGATGCTGCGAGCAATTGGACATCGCGTGAAAGGCCCTCTACTTGCTTGGCGAGTTCCTGGTATCCAATCTTCACATTCGGATCACGCACTTCCTTGAACCAGTTCAAGATCCCCAGAACGAGCCCGGTCAGCGCAGTGATGAGAACCGCGGCGCCTTTGCATTTGGCGAAGAACGCATTGCCCTGTGCTTCAATCAGCTGCGCCATGTGTCACCTCAGTACGGAACCGCGATGAAGCGCAACGGCAGGTTGCTGGCGCTGGTCGGCATCCACTGCATCCAGATGCTGAGACTGGCGCCGGGGTTGTACTTCGCGCTGACAGCACCCTTGGTGTTATCGCCCGAGTACCCTGCATCAGGAGGGATCAAGAACTTGCCACCGGCCAGGATGCCGGGCATCGTGTAGGCCGCCCCGCCCCAGGTGCCCCCTCTGGGGTTCATCAGGAAGCCGATCTTCTTCCCGTCAGGAGCCTTGATGTTGAGGTGCATCTTGTAGAGTACCCCGTAGTTGCCGGCCAGCGTCTGCTGGGATCCGTCCGTCTTGTCCACGCCGACTGCGTTCGGATCATTGACCGTGTTGGCGGCGAGGGGGAGCTGCATGATGCCCTGGGAAGAGTCGATCCAAGATCCCACGGCGGTATCGTAGACCTTGCTGTTGTTGGGGAAGGTCCCGCGCTGATGGGTGTCTCTTGGGAGGACCTGGAGCGTGGGGCAGATGGACACTGGATCATCTGTGGCATCGAGGGCGCAGACAGTGATCGAGTGGTTCTGCGTGAAGCTGTAGTCGTAGAGGCCTGTCATCAGATAGGTGGGACTCGCGAGCGTCTCGATGTCCGTCACGAGCTTCACCGTTTGTCCTGCCGCTACCTGAACAGCCGAACCAGCAGTCGAGGTGAGCCACCGGTAGAACGTGAGCTTTCCAGCGTAGAGGTAGCTGTTCGACGGGCCAGCGGTTCCCTTCTGCTGCACCTTCAGTTCGCCAGAAGAACTGCCGAGGTTCTTGAGCAGGATGGCGAACTTCATCTTGTTCTTCGGATACCCGTTGACGTGGTGGACGTGGACCCGGTTGTAGACCGTTCCGCTGGTGTAGCTGAGGGTGGTGTCCTCGTAGAGTTTGCCCTTGGCGGCCACCGTCTCGGGGCTGTCGCTGAAGATCAGAACTCCCCCATCCCAGGTATGGCTCATCCCGATCTCGGGGCATGTCAGCGGCAGGACACCGCTCAGAGGGATAAGCTGTGCCTGTGTGGCGGCATTCAGATCGGTCACGAGCTGTGCCGGTGTTGGGCAGGTCTGTGCCTGGGCAGACCAGGCCACGAACAGCAGGGCAATGGCGATCAACAGCGACTTCATCGACTTCTCCTATGGCTTGTAGTCACGAAACGTCATCGTCGTGTCGCTGTCCCACGTTCCAACAGCAAACACGTCATGATTCTCGTCGGCGACCCACCACTCCAGGTCTTCTCCTGGATGTGTGGGCTGTACCTCATGTGCCTTGTCAGGATACTCGACCTGAGCTTTCACCAGCGTCTCTTCTGCGGTGTGTGCGGCCATCTACTCCTCCCACAGGTCGATGTAGGCGCGGATCACCGTACTCGTGGTCTGATTCGGCGTGACCGTCACTCGCACGTAGGTCTTCTCCCCAAGCGGAAGATCGGGCAGCACTCGATTGAACTCCATCGTGCGTGGTGGTGTGGGGTTGCTCAAGAACATCTTGTAGAGATCACGCACATCGTCCACAAGGTTCGCGCCGTACCACGTTCGCCCATTCAGCTTGAACGAGCACTCATCATCGATCACTGCGCCCCAGCCCTGGATCCACGCCCTCTTTCCAGCAGGCACGTAGTGGTGGCAGAGGAACGCCTCGGTGGTCCCGGAGCCGATGCCTGTGATTTCTGTCCCTCCACCACCTGTCTGTGTCATGAGCTTGACCGCGCCCACAGCGTAGGTCCCCTGGATGACCTTCATGTCCTGCACGAAGCGCAGGTCCGTTGCGATCATGTCCACGGCAGAGGTGCCGTTGAGCGTCACGTCCTCCGACTTCAGCTCGTAGTTGGAGTTGAGGAAGTCGACTCTGACCGCTGCTGCCCCAGATCCACCAGGCTTGTCCTGATTACTGGTGGAAACGAGGGAGCGCTGTGCTTGTGCGGCAGGCTCCACGTACCCACGGTTGCACACCAACACCTCAGCCGTGGCTGCGGCTGTGAGGTTGCCGAAAAGATGCAGCCGAAATGGAGCGTCTTGTTCTAGCTGGCTCATCGGCTATTCCTCGTAGAAGTCCATCGCAGCGAAGTACACACGGCTCGAAGTGGAATCCGGCGTCACGTAGATCCTAACGTGAGCAGGACCCACGATCTCAATCGGCGTACCGTAGCTGCGGGTTATCGTGCTTTGGGTCGTCCCGATCCTGATAGTGTCTGATGCCTGTCTCTCGAACGCATTAGCATTCGATGGATCGTCGATCCTAACATCATAGCTGGCTGCGTCCGAGCCCTTCAGACCCACGCTGATCCCAGTGAGGTACATCGTCCGTCCCGAGGCCACATAGTGGTGGGCAATGAAAGTCTGACCATCACCAACACCAATGGTGATAACAGTCGCGCCAGCCCCAGCCGCCCCCGCCTTCAAAGTCAGGATGCCCGCATTCGTCAGCCCAGAGCCAACAGTCAGGACCTCGATTTTCTCGATGAACGCGATGGTCGTGGAGACGGTGTTGACGTAGCTGGTTCCGTTGAGGGTCACAGTCTCGTAGAACGGACCTGTGATCGACCCACCACTCACAGAGTAGTAGGTGATCTTGACCGTGCGTGCCCCAGTACCCGCTCCAGTGTCATTGGCGCTGGAGCTGGCGATCGAACGCTGGGCGTTCGAGGTCTGCTCTGTGTAGACCGTCCACTCCACGGGAGCTTGCGCGGTTGCAGCTCGAGTGACCTTGCCGTTGCTGAATCCCTTGAGGGTAGACTTAGTGCCGGGAGGAGCTACGATCAATCGACCTTGTGTGTCCGTCAGGAGCGACTGGACGTTCGTCCCGTCTTGTCCAGCCACCAGAACTGGGTTGCCTACAGGTGTTGCTCCGTCAGCAGCGCGGCCTTCAACCTGCGTACTTCCACCGCCTCCACCGCCTGATACTAGCCATGGTGAGGTTCCTCCAGTCCCCTGGTCTACTTTACCGATGGTGTTGGTGCCCGCTGGAAGGGGGTCTACGATCTTCTTGATGCCGTCAGTGGTCTTGATCAATGCCAACGTATCTTCGGTTGCTGGATTGATCTGCGTTCCTGCTGCGTTCAGTAGTTTGCTTACCCCCTGGATGCGGTAAACGCCGCTGTCAGCCAGGATAGAAATTGCGTTGCCGCTGGCGTCGTACAGAACGATGGGCCATGCCGCGCTGCCTGCTGCTTTTGTTCCTTGTGCGACTTTTCCGATCTCGTTGGTGCCTGTGGGAAGGGCATCAACGATTTTTTTGATGCCGTCGGTGTCCTTGATGGCACTGAGGGCAGTCAACACGGACTGGACCGAGGAGTCCTTGGCAGGATCGATCGCATTCCCGGCGCTGTCGTAGACCTTGAACCCATCGTTGTCGACTTCGATAACGAAGAACATCAGGCCACCGTCTTAGTCCATGCGATGGACGCCACCTTGCCAGTTGCTCTGGTGATCACGCCCGTCAACCTCATCTTCTCCACGCCGGACCCATCGTACTGGATGGCGTCGAGTTGCGATACCTTACCGCCGGACCGGGCGATCACACACTCGCGGATCTTCTTCAGCTTGTCGCTGGTCTCCCAGTTGATGACATTGGTGACTTTGCCGCCGCTCCGCACGATCTCCTGCCAGTTGGTTTCGTTCACCCAATGCGTGAGCGTGTCGAGAAGCTCGTGTTCAGCCTCGGTGATGCCCCCTCCACCGGAGCGCGGGTTGAAGACGCCGGTGGCGTCCTTCATCCGGAAGGCTCCACCGACCTGGCGAATGCCACCGACCTCGGTGGGGTCACCTAATGTGCTTTCCTTGAGGATGATCTCGTCATCCTCAATCATCGGGCCGGGATGTCTGTCGGGGGTAATCGGCACGGTCTAGTCCTTCTTGCGTCCTCTCTTGGGCTTCCCGGCTTGCTCCTCTTGCTTTCTCTGCTGGGCGATGGATGCGCCAGGCCGCACGCCTGGAGGCCTGGGACCACTGTCAGCCATCTGAGGAGTGCCATCTTCCTCGAGTGTGATTCGCCCCTCCGCTATCGCCTTGACCAACTCCTCCTGCCTGGAGTCGATCTCTCGCACAATCTTCTGGATGAAGTCGTGGACTACCCTGTACCCTTGCGCCTCTCCTAGTGCCTGCTGTTCGATGTTGGACAGGTGTCCCGCCAGGTTCTCCGTGGCAGCCACGGTCTTGCTCAGCCAGGACTTGATCAGCTTTGCAGTTTCCAGGTCTGGGATTGACTTCTCTACTTCATCGTCCACTGCTGCCATGATGCCGAGGAGGTTCTTGGCGTGCCCCTGCATAGCTTTCTTGGCACCACCAAGCTCTGCCGCTTTCTTCTCGGCACTGTCTAACATCTCTTCGACTTTGATACCGAGAGATGTGGCAGTTCCTCGACGGATTTCGGCTTTCATGTTGGTGAAATTCGCGACAGTATTGTCCTTGTTGATGGGTTCTTTTTCCATCAAGTCCATGTGTCATGCTCCATGTAGGTGAGGTTGATGACGCAGGAAGACCCGCAAGTCTTCCTGCGTCACCTTACCATGTACTAGGGCGTGCGGTCGATCAGGCAGAGTTGGTCGCCGATGCGGAGGGTGAACTCGAACATGATCTGGCCATTGGACAGAGAGGTGCCAGGGTAGAAGTCGTGGTTCGCCCCAGCGTTCGCTCCCGGCCGGAGGTACTGGCCGTTGAGATAGAGGTCGTAGTCTTCGGTGAAAGTACCCGCCGACAGATCACCAAGGGCGGTATCGATGTTTCCGTCCCCGAGGGACACGTCGTTGCCGGTAGTCGTGGTCACGGTGCAGACCGCGAACACGCGACGACGGTAGGCCGCACTCTTGGCCTGGACGATGGCGTTGAGGAGGGAGACCTCGCCGAACGCGGTGTCAAAGGCCGTCCATTCACCCGAGTTGTTGGCCAGTGCGAGACCATCGGCCAAACTCCAGGACGAGCCAGCACGATAGGAGTCGGTGAGGTTCAGCTCGAGGGCCGCCGCCAGGCTCAGGTCCGCGCCGCCGCCCGAGGCCACCTTGAGAACGCCACCGGCATCGATCTGGTTGGCGGTGACGCCGACGTTGATGGTCGTGCCCCCCGCACCCGTGTCCACCTTGATGCCGTTCAGGAAGTCGTTGTCCACGGCGTCGACGTTGAACTTGTCGACGTCCGCAGCGACCTGCACCTCGCTGGTGCCCCCTGCCGAACCCTCCAGGACCTTGAGCAGGATGGCGTTGAGGTTGTCGCGGAGGTCCCACTCGAGCCCGGTTGCCAGGTCGAGGTAGGCGTTCGTCCCCAGCTCGACCGGGGTGACCCCCTGGTTGTTGTAGGCCACCTGACGCGTGACCGTGGTCCCGGCCGGGAACTCGACGACCACGCCCTTCAGGAAGTCCTGCTCGGTGAGATCTTCGAGACGAACGCGCTCACGAGCCGAGTAGCTGAAGCCCTGCGTGACGGGCATCGACACTAGCTCCAGATCGTCGCCCGTGGTGTTGCGCACCACGAAGGAGACCTGCGCCCTGTTGGGCGTGGTCCCCGACATGGTGGACCCGTTGGTGTTGCTCTCCGTCTGGAACAGACCGAACACCTGCTTGCCACCGACCAGGATCGGATCGAGGTGCGTTTCGGCGTCGACGAGCGGCATCAAGTTCTTCGGAGACACCGCGTCGGAGCCCACGACCTCGGCCAGGTCACCAGCACCGAAGCTGGCGTTGTACGCAGCGACCGTTCCCAACGTGGTGACCGCGCCGATGGCTGCGGTGAGCTGCGAGGGAAGCTGGGCAGCCGTGAAGACGTGGAAGTCGGTGGTCGATCCGACCGCGGCCACCGTCACGACGTTCGTTGAGTCCGCTGCGCCGTGGACGCCGCCCGACGTGAGGACCCGGTGCGCCTCGTAGTCGGTGCGGATCTCGTTGACCAGCGTGATCAGGGTGGCGAGGTTGGTCGCGTTCGGCGAGGTTACCGCGTTGGTGGTGTCCGCCGCGCCGTGGATCGCCGGAGCCCCGGACACGTCCACGCGGTGCGCGTTGTACTGGGCCTTGAGGTCGTTCGCTCGCGCGATTGCCGTGGCGAGGTTGGTGGCGGTGGGCGCGGTGACCGCGTTCGTGCCATCGGCCGAGCCGTGCACGCTGCCGGCGGTCAGGACACGGTGTGCCTCGTACTTCGCCACCTCGTCGTTGACCAGCGTGATCGCCAGGTCGAGGCCCGGATAGATGTCGATGAGCTTCCAGACATCGCGGAGCACGCGCTTCTTCTCGACGGCATGCAGCGCGGTGTTGAGATCATTCACAGCACGCTGTGTTCCTGTCTCCAGCGCTGAGGGAATGACGAGATCGTCGTACCAGTTCCCCGTCTGCTTGTTGAGCAAACGGTGATGGCCAGACCGAAGGACAGAAAGGTCGTCCTCAAGACTGACCGGAGTTGTCTGGAAGTTCGCCAGACTCGGAGAAATGTTGCTGATGTACTGTTCTGACTTCCTGACCTGCGTGTCTTGCCGGAAAATGCTGCGACCCATGGATGTACCTCCTTATGGGACGATGTAATCTGCCAGTAGCACGTCGGTGTTCCGTGGTGCTATTGCCATAATTATAGTGTCAAACCCTGTTCCAACACCACCACTCTCGGCGACAGTGTAGTCGTTCGTGCTTCCGAGACGTAAGCGCTGGCCGTTCCAGTACACTTGAATGACGACTGTGCCTTGTTGCATGAAAATTTCAGGTGTCTGAAATGTAGTGTTGGTGCCATCTTTTAGTCCCAGGAGGTCGATCCCCCATCGGAATCGCCGCAGTAAGATCTGCGCGGCTTCTGCGCCAGTGATAGTTGCTTGAAGACGCATGCCATGCCTATCCTACTTCAGTATAGGCTCTTCTTTCAGCAGTTCTTTCAGTACTTGTGTGTAGTTTCTCTTGTTTGCGTCATACGCCGCGAAGGGCGAGTTGATGTACTCCAATCTGGCGGCACGCCCATCATCCCCACTGATGGGGAAGCAAATCACAAGCTGCCGACCGCGCAAGTAGTGCTTGTTTGAGTTTACCCCTTTGACGGTCTTGATGAACGTCGCCAGGTTCAGGTCTGTTGTTTCGAATGCTGTTGGCATATTGCTTTACCGCGTAAAATGTCATGTTGCACTGATATGAAAAAGGCGCGTGGGCTTATCGCCGCACGCGCCTTGTCCACAAGCATTGGTGCGCGTCTATCGGTTGCGCCCACGCTTCTTGGTGTCGTCGGGCCTCTTCTCGCTCTCGTTGACCTTGACCGGCGTCTCCTGTGCAACCACGGTGTCCTTCAAGGAGACCGACACAGGAGACGGCGTGGGAGGAACCGGGGGCGAAGGAGATGCGGGAGTCGGCGCAGGTGCGGGTGCCGGCGTGGGCTTGGGAACGACTGCTGCCGGCGGTGGGGCCGCCACAGGTTCAGGAGCAGGAGTGCCCAGCGGGGTCGCGACCAGTCCAGCACGGAGGTAATTCTGGACGTGTGGATGACCATACGTCTGTTCATCCACCACGGCTGCTGCCCCTTTGGTTGGGAAGATGATGGGGACACCACGGTCATCGAGAACCTGAGATAGGTCCAGCGAGCCATCACCTTGCCAGGTCAGGCAGTACTTTCGCATGGGCGTTTCCTCATGCTCGGTTGCCCGAGCGAGTCACACAACTACCCCACCGCCGGCCACATCATCGACTAGGTCGGGAACTGGATCACCTGGAAGGCGAGCGTGTTCCCGATGCCGATGCCCGGAGCCGCGTAGCTCCAGAACTCGATGATGTCCGCTTCCTGCTTGATGTACAGCGTGGCGTCCTGGAGCAGGAAGAAGTTGCCGAGGAAGTTCTCGGGCGCGAAGACGTAGGCCTTCTTCGGGTTGAGGATGTCGCTCTTGATGGTGGACACCACCGGGATGCCCCAGAGCTTCTCCTCTTCCTCGATGCCCTCGTCGTAGTGCCGGCTGGCCACGTCGTCGCCGACGGAGGTCGCGGGCAGGTCGAGAGCTTCGTAGTACAGCTCCTTCGTCATCAGCACCTTGCCGATGGGCTGACGCCGACGGACCATCGCTTGGAACGCCTTGCGGAAGGCGGCCGAGTTGAAGCCGGTGGCCCCGGTGATCTGCACGGCGGCGTTGAGGGCAGCGAGGTCATCGATGGTCGTGATGCCCTTCTTGTCCTCTTGATCCGCCATGTCCTTGACCGAGTTGTCGGACAGGATCTTGCGGATGTCGTTCTGGTACGTCATCAGCTCCCACTTGTTCTTGGTGAAGCGCTGGGATTCGGTCTTCCCGAACTTCACCGCGTAGCGGGGGCCGCGGAACCAGGTGCGGGGACCGGTGCCCTGGAAGGTCACGAAGGTGGCCACGCTGTCGGGCTCCTTCTCGACGATCTTCTTGGGCTGGTCCGTGTTCTCGTCACGGTCGATCTCGTCGTCCGCGAGGAGAATGGGGTTGATCAGCTCCCGGAAGAAGGATTCCTGGCGCACCTTCATGCGGATGAACGCCGAACCTTCGTCCTGGGCCTCCTTGACTCGGCCCTCCTCGAGCTTCCGGATGAAGTTCGAGTTGATGAGGCGGGCCGAGACTTCCTTGGTCTCGGTCTGGTAAAGCGATGCCATCGGTTCCTCCACTGCTGGCCGGATGGTTCCGGCGTTCGGTTAAGGTTCTACGGGTCGCCCCAACGTTGTCAGGCCGCGACTACGACCTTGCCTTCGGTCGCGGTCTTGTCTTCGCGAACGTACCCGATGATCTGCTCGTTCACCGCTTTGGCCTTGATGACGCCAGCGTTGAACGACACCGGGACACCCGGGGTGTATGTGCCCGCCGTGTACGTCTTGGTCGACCAGATGAAGCCGGTGCCGAGGCGCACGCACATGCACATCCCGGTGTACTGTCCCGAGAAGTCATCGTTGCCTTCGACCACGAGCCAGACCTGGATGGGGTCGGCGATCGACACGTTCGGTGTCGTGGCCTTCGACATGACGGCCTGGTTGTTCTGAAGTTCCTGCGTCACGATCGCGCCCGCCGGCAGAGACTCGTAGACCCCCGGGGTCGTCTGCTTGATCGGGAACGGTTCGGCGAGGGCACTCCCGTTGGGGTAGCCACGCAGGATGTCAAACGTCGGGTTGTTCAGAAGCGACATGTGCAGTTCTCCTGTTTGAGGGGGCGACCCTCGTTACGACATGACCCAGTTCATGAACTGCGCGTCGGCGTTTTCTGCGGCTTCTTTCGCCTGCGCAGTCTTTGTTCTGATGACGGTGGCGCGGTCGTTGATGTCGCCCGGCTCACCCATCTCATCGGGAGGCTGTGCTCCTTGACGCTCAGCCAGCTTGACGACGGTGTCGACGATGTCCTGATCAGAGGCCGCGAGCTTCTCCAGCAGGTCATCGGGCAGTGCTTCGCCTGTGGATGCAGCGATCTTCTCGCTCAGACGGTTGGCCACCTTGCGACGTTCGGCCCGCTGTGCTTCTTTGCGTGCCGCTTCTTCTTCGTCGAGGTGCACGGCGACCTTCTCGAGCAGGTCAGCCACTTGGTTGAGGAACTTGTCCGACATCGTTATCTCCCGAGCTTTCGCTTCAGCAGATTCAAACCGATCGTACCGCGGATGATCTGCGCGCACTTGATGAGCTTGCGCTTCTCGTATTCCGCAGCCTGCTGGCGAATGACCTCGGCCAGCTTACGCAGTTCGTTTTGCATTGGCCGTCGTCACGAAGTTGTGGAGGTCGTCATAGGTGACCTCGGGATCCTCGATGTTGATCGTACGGCACGCATCCGCAAGCTTGATCAGGTCTCGCGCTTCTTCCGAGGTGAGCTGCGCGTTCTTCACGCCGTGAAGCAGTTGCACCTCGGCCGTCTTGATGCGCTGTTCTGCTTCAACTTCACGCAGAATTTGCGCAGCGGCTTCGCTGACCGAAGGCATCTTGACGCGAGCCATCAGTATCCTCCCGGGATGCCCGAGAAGTCAGGCACGTTTTGCAGCTCGGGGTAGAGACCTGTCTGGCCCACACCACGGGCGATGTTTCCGAGACCGCGAATGACCTGCGGCGCGGCTAGACCAGCGGCTGCGCCCGCGCCGAACGCGATGTTGCGTGTGCGGTTCTTGTTGGCTTCGCCTTGTTGTTGGCCCACACCGTACGCAAGAGGCGCACCTGCGAGTCCAGCAAGACCGATACCACCACCAATCATCGCTCTGCGACGAAGACCCGTGACACCTCTTGGCGTAGCGTTTACGGTACGCAAAGCTTCTTCTGCTCGAGCAGCCTGTCCTTGAGCAAGACGCAGGTCTGCTTCGGTCAGTGCTTGGCCGTGCCGCATTTCTTCTAGTGCTTTTTCGGCACGCGCAGTCTGTTCGCTGGCTTGCGTGAAGCCCCGCTCCGCCGCAGCTACACGACGTGGATTCGAGAAGAATCGACGCATGAAGCGAGCGCCCAGGCTTTCACCCGCCGCTTCTTTGGTGAGCGCCGTGTGGGCGTCAGCAAAGAGTTGGCCGTAGAGCGCCAGGATGTCGGAGCGGTACCGCACGAAGCAGCTCCTACGCGTTCATCGCCCGGATGACGTTGTTGATGGTCACGGCGCCGGCCTTGTAGCACTCGGACGCGATCTTGTGGGTCTCGTTCATCGCGTCCTGGTACCCACGGCCGAACTCGTCGTTTGCTTGCTTGACGAGCGCGTCCCAGGTCTGCCGGTAACCGAGGTCCACCGCCTCTTTCACGAGGTCGGGGTTCTCGGAGGCGAACTTCTGGAACGCGGGGTCGTTCACCGCGGCGGTCTTGATGGCGTGCAGCGCGGGGTCGATCAGCGTGGGCTGTCCCTGAGCCGCCGCGACTGCGGCAGTCTTCACCGCCGGGGCCACCTGCTCGGCTGCTGCTTCGTATTGCGCCATGCGTGCCATGAAGCCATCGCACATCGCGGCGCCATACAGGGAAGCTTGCTTGCTGAGCGCATCTTCCTCTGCTGCCGTCAGGTCCTCGGCCAGCTTCAGAAGCCCCTCGGCGGGGTTTGGACCCGCGACGGAAGCTGTCTTCGTGGTGGTCGGCGCTGCGGCCAGCGTCTCGCGCAACGCCGTGCGCAGAGACTCGGTGCTGGTCGTCGGCGTCTTCGGCTCTGTCGAAGCCGTCTTGATGCCACCCTGTTCAGCAGCCCGGCTCTCGTTCAGACGTTGCATGATCTTTCCGATTTCCATGTTGACCTCTTCGCGGTTCCAGGCAATTTCCATCCAATAATAGGGTGGATGTCCTGGGAACACAAGTGAGTTTCAGGTGATGTCCCACGCCAAGGTTCCTACAACCTCGGCCAGTTTTTCCAGGTCCAGACGCTCCTCGGTGATGCCGTTTGACGCTACCTTGTCTTCGGCATCCACCAGACGTGCCAGTGTCAAGTCAGGGTGGTAGAGGCCAAAGCTCGAAAGCTTCTTCATGAAGTAATGAATCGGGTTGTGTTCACGTACGTGTCGTGCGACTCGACGGAGGGTAGATGATCCGTTCTTGGTGATACCGTAGTCCAACCCGAGCGTGTTCACCGTGTTCAAGAGATGGCTCTGCTTCTCCTGGAATTCGGTCAGATAGGGCACCTTCTCACCACTGGTCGTGGTGTATTCGGCGTCAGGCTGGAACGCACCGTGGCCGAAGACGAGCCCGCTGGCCGCGACAGGAAGTCCGAGTAACCGCGCGTTGCCAGGTAGGGCAGTCATCATCTTGTACCCACCACCCAGAAGCGCAGCACTACCGACGAGCCGGCGAAGCTTTGCCTTTGCAAGTTCATCTTCAGCTGCTTCAGCCGCGCCGTGTGTGGTCTGATAGGTACGTCCCGAATCAGGGTCTTGCACCTCGAGTACATTCGATTTGGGTGTGTCTTCTTGTTTGTAGTAATCCGGTGTCAAACGTCGACGGAGATAGTTCGAGATCGTGGACCGCTTCTCGAGCATGGGTGCGATGGTTTTTTGGATCAGTTCCTGTTGTTGCGGTTCTTCGACGGTCAGTGTTCCCATGAGGTCATTCAGCAACGAGGGTTGTTTGCTGAACATGTCGAAGAATTCACCCTGGAGCGCAGTCAGGTTGTCGAGTACCGCAGGCGGTACTTGAGCACCGGGCATCGCTTTTTCGATGAAGAGCTTGATGAACTCAGGCGTGGTTAGAATGATGCCTGCCCGGGAAAGCGCGGCAAGGGTATCAGGCAAAGGATGTGCAGACAGCGCACGCAGGTCTTCGTTTCCTAGTTGAGGTGTTGCATTGACCACGCTGGGCAACGACGACTGGCAGTACTGTTGAATGAGTCCAGCTTCGGGAAGTTCAGACTGAACTACCGCAGCGGGGTATCCGCGTACCACTTTGTCGATGACCGCGAGCTTTTTGACTGCTGCGGCTTTTGCGTTGAGGTCATCCACAAGGTCTCCCATTGCGCTCGAATCAAAACCTTGTAGCTCGTATGCCGTAGCGACTTTTTTGAGCATGAAGCCCGTGCGGTCTGCCGGGCGAAACACCCACGAGCTATCGAAGAACTTGGGCGCAGGGTTGAGTGCGCCATAGCGCATCCCTGTGGGTGTCAGTTGACCCATCGTCCATTTGAGATGGTCACAGTAGTGCTTGCGGGTAGGTGCTTGATGGCCACATTCGGTGCAGACGTCGAACTTGATACGGCAGCCCATGCTCTTAGCCGGGAACTGTCCATCTCCGATCTGTTCGACGAGATCAGGTGCTTTGTCGTTCTCGATGTCTTCGAGCACCTCGATACGGTGCATGAAAGGATTCCAGAACGCTTTGAGGATACGTCCGATGCGCTTTGCGGGGTCTTTGTTGACGTGGTGTCGAAAGACGTTGCCCTGTTCGTAGCTTTGATGATGGTACTGAACACATTCGTCAGGCAGGATCCAGGCGTCCCGTTTGTTACCACAGCAACCGCATTTCGGTTTGATGCCTACCTTGTAAGGTTGCTCGGGGAAGCCGTCGCCATTGCGGTTCAGACCATACCACTCGAAGCTACCGAGACCGATGACGAGGACGATGGTGCGACCGGGAACAGGTTGTACGCTTTGGATGTAGTCGAGCGCGGGACTTGAACTCGCTTCTTTCGAGAGCGGTTCGTAGCACGCTTTACCGCGTACACTCCAGAGAAGAACCGGTTGAACGGTGGGTTCTCCCGTGGGGAAACGCTCATCGAGCAGGATGATTTTTTGACGATCCATCATGCCTCTGACTATGGCAGCAGTTGCCTGAGGATGTCGATACCGTGTTCTGCGTTGAG